>JRYI01000629.1_pt1 | contig 25127 bp, 37 predicted proteins | sample 235361 | NCBI WGS metagenome assembly JRYI01 (sample SAMN03074212, study PRJNA261471) | activated sludge metagenome | biome: Common Effluent Treatment Plant; feature: Wastewater; material: Activated sludge; isolation source: activated biomass in a lab-scale reactor treating industrial wastewater at...
GACATGGTCGATGACAAGGAGCTCCTTGAGCTTGTGGAGATGGAAGTAAGAGAGCTTCTGTCGAGCTATGAGTTCCCGGGCGACGACATCCCTGTCATACAAGGTTCTGCATTGAAGGCACTCGAAGGCGATGCCGAATGGGAAGCAAAGATCGACGAGCTGATGCAGGCAGTGGATGACTACATCCCTACGCCGGCACGCGAGACGGACAAGCCGTTCCTTATGCCTGTCGAGGACATCTTCACGATCCAGGGACGCGGAACGGTCGCAACAGGCCGTATCGAACGCGGAGTGATCAACGTCAACGAGCCTGTCGAGATCGTCGGCATCAAGGACACGAAGAACACGGTCGTGACCGGCGTCGAGATGTTCAAGAAGCTTCTTGACAGCGGTATGGCAGGCGACAACGTCGGGCTTCTGCTCCGCGGTGTGGACCGCAAGGAGATCGAACGCNNTACCGCCCGCAGTTCTACTTCAGAACCACGGACGTCACCGGTGTCGCGAACCTTCCGGCGGGAGTCGAGATGGTGATGCCGGGCGACAACATCCAGATGGAGATCGAGCTTATCGCTCCGATCGCAATGGAAAAGGGCCTGCGTTTCGCTATCCGCGAAGGCGGCCGCACAGTCGGTGCAGGCACCGTGTCAGAAGTTGTTGAGTAAGAGATTATGTTGAACGAAAAGATCCGCATCAAGTTGAAGGCCTACGATCACCGCGTCCTCGATCAGTCGACGACCGAGATCGTTGATACCGCAAAACGTACGGGAGCAAGGATCGCAGGCCCGATCCCGCTTCCGACCGTCAAGAATAAATGGACGGTACTGCGCGGGCCGCACGTTGACAAGAAGTCGCGTGAGCAGTTCGAGATCCGCACACATAAGCGGTTGATGGATATCCTCGACCCGACGGCCGAAACGGTCGATGCGTTGATGAAGCTTGATCTGCCGGCCGGTGTTGACGTCGAGATCAAAGCGTTCGGAAAGAATTAGTTGGTTCGTAAATAGTTGATGGTTGGTCGTTCATTGCAACACCCGGTTTCGATGACGCCTCAATTGACTGCTTACCATGAACGGTTAACAAAACTATGATCAGTGGAATCATTGGTAGAAAAATGGGTATGACGCAGCTCTTTGCTGAGGACGGCACGGTAACTCCCGTGACGGTCATCAAAGCAGGGCCTTGCGTCGTGATCCAGACAAAAAGTGCTGCAGGACGTGATGGTTACAACGCCGTCCAGTTGGGACTTGTCGAAGAAAAGCCGGTTCGTCTGAAGAACGTCTCGAAGCCGCTTCGCGGCCACTTCGAGATCACGGGCGGCGGAGTGCCGCCGACTCGTGTGCTGAAGGAGATCCGTCTTGCTGCCGAACCGGAAGCTTCGGTCGGTGACCAGGTGAAGGTCGATGTTTTTGCTGACGGCGACAGCGTCGAGGTCGTGGGCCGCTCAAAAGGCCGCGGCTTTGCGGGCACGGTCAAGCGTCATAATTTTGCACGCGGCCCTGAGTCGCACGGTTCGATGAATGTTCGTCGTCCGGGTTCGATCGGCCAGTCGGCGTATCCCTCGCGTGTTATCAAGGGTACGCGTTCGTCGGGCCATATGGGCGACGACAAGGTGACCATCAAGGGCCTGACGGTCGCAAAGGTCGATGTCGATAACGATCTGCTGATGGTCCGCGGTGCGGTTCCGGGAGCGAACGGGAGTTTAGTTGTTGTAAGGAAGTCATAGGTTCAAAGTTCAAGGTTCAAAGTTCAAGGTTAAAGGCCTTGAACCTCGAGCCTAAGGAACTTGGAACTCGAACGGAGTGAGATTATGCCTACCGTAAAGGTTCGCAATTTGAAGAATAAAGAGGTCGGCGACATTCAGCTGCCGGACGCAGTGTTCGGCGCCGAGCTGAACGAATCGCTCATCCACGCGGCGGTGATGAATTACCGTGCGAACGGCCGGCAGGGAACCTCGGCGACGAAGACCCGCGGCAACGTTTCGGGGTCGGGCCGCAAGCTTTGGAAGCAGAAGGGAACAGGCCGTGCGCGTATCGCATCGCTTCGTTCACCCCTCTGGAAGGGCGGCGGTAATGTACATGGCCCGCAGCCGCGCGACTGGTCATACCAGATGCCGAAGAAGATGCGCCGCGGTGCTCTTCGCTCGGCTCTTTCGGAAAGGCTTCGCGAAGGCAATTTGATCATCGTTGACGAGATCGGCTTTTCTGCCCCGAAGACCAAGGATTTTCTTGAGGCCCTTTCGGCGTTGGGACTGATCGAGAACGCAAAGCGTGCGAAGACCTTGATCGTCGATTCGCTTGATAATGCGAACCTCGTGCTCTCGTCGCGTAACGTTCAGAAGACGAAGGTTACCAACAGCTTTGGCCTTAACATCTACGATATCGTTTATCACGAAAAGCTCGTGATCTCGAAGGCTGCGGCAGAGGAGATCGTTTCACTGCTCGATCCTAAGCAGGAAGGTGCGGCCGAACCTGTTGCCGAAGCTCCGGCAAAGGCAAAGAAGGCAGCTCCTGCTAAGAAAGAAGCAAAGGCAGATGCTGAAGCTCCTGCGAAGGAAAAGAAGGCGGCAGCTAAGAAGCCGGCGGTGGAAGTAGCAGAAGAAGCGGCTCCTGCGGCTGAGGAGGCAAGCGACAATGAGTAACTTGAGCGTTTGGGATATTTTGAGATCGCCCGTTGTTACGGAGAAGAGCGTGATCCTCAAGGAGGATTCGACCGAAGAGGATACTGATCGCAAGCAGGGACAGGTGCTGACCTTCCGTGTTGATAAGAAGGCGACTAAGCCCGAGATCAAATCAGCGGTCGAGGAGATCTTCAACGTCAAGGTCGCCGCCGTTCGCACCGTCCAGTACGAAGGCAAGATGAAACGCCGCGGACGCATCGAAGGACGTCGTCCGGATTGGAAAAAGGCTTATGTGACCCTGCGAAAGGGCGAGCCGATGGTCGATTACGCAGAAGCAATATAAATGCGGATCGCGGAATGAGGAATGCGGAATCAATTCCGCAGTCCGCGTTCCGAATTCCGAATTGAAGATATGGGAATCAAGAGATTAAAACCGACATCGCCGGCACGCCGCTATCAGACATATCTGACGCGCGATGAGCTGACGCCGGGAGCAACACCCGAGAAATCGTTGCTCGAACCGAAAAAGAGGATCTCCGGGCGCAATAGCGACGGCCGCATCACGATCCGTCGTCGCGGCGGAGGCCACAAACGTTTTTACCGCGTGATCGATTTCAAGCGCGACAAGGCAGGCATCCCGGGCAAGGTCGCACAGATCGAATACGACCCGAACCGCTCGGCTCATATCGCTCTGATCAACTATCTTGACGGCGAGAAGCGTTACATTATCGCTCCTTTGGGGCTGAAGGTCGGAACCTCGATCTTGAGCGGCGCGGATGCGGACATCCTGCCGGGCAACGCATTGCCGATCACGAATATTCCGCTTGGTACGGAAGTTCATAACATTGAGCTTCGTCCGGGCAAAGGCGGCCAAATGGTCCGCTCTGCTGGCGGTTTTGCTCAGATCATCGCAAAGGACGGAGATTTCGCTCAGCTTAGGATGCCGTCAGGTGAAGTTCGCCGCGTACCGGTGGTTTGCTATGCAACTGTCGGCCAGGTCGGCAACACGGAGCACGAGAACGTCTCGCTTGGTAAGGCTGGACGCAACCGCTGGAAGGGAAAGAGGCCGAAAGTTCGCGGTGTCGCGATGAATCCGGTCGATCACCCGCACGGCGGCGGTGAGGGCAAAACGTCAGGCGGACGTAATCCGGTTACGCCTTGGGGACAGCCGACCCGCGGTTACAAGACGCGTCGCAACAAGCGCACGAACAATATGATCGTTCGCGACAGGCGTAAGAAATAAGGGTTTTTATAGTCAAGAGGACTGTTTAAGATATGCCACGTTCAGTTAAGAAAGGCCCGTTCATCGACCTAAGTGTTCAGAAGGTCGTAAAGCGCATCACAAGCGGCGGTGCGAAGCCTCCCGCGATCCGTACGTGGTCGCGACGTTCGACGATCTCGCCGGATATGGTCGGCCTGACCTTTGGAGTTCACAACGGCAAGCGCCACATTCCTGTTTTCGTTACGGAGAATATGGTCGGCCACAAGCTTGGCGAATTTTCACCGACACGCGTTTTTAAGGGCCATCCGGGCACAAAAGCGGAGAAGGCGGCGAAGAGGAAATAAATGGAAGCGGTAGCAAAGACAAAATATTTGAAGGGCAGCCCGCGTAAGACGCGCCTCGTGATCGATATGATCCGCGGCGAGAACGTCTCGCGTGCACTGGCTATTCTTAAATTCACGGACAAGCGTGCTGCGGATCCGATCGCTCAATGTTTGAGCTCGGCGATCGCGAATGCGACCTATAAGGCCGAACAGCAGAATATCGCAATCGACCCGGACGATCTCTGGGTGAAGACCTGCTTCGTCGATATGGGCCCGACAAAGGGCAGAAAGCGTATGCGTCCTGCACCGCAGGGGCGTGCGTATCGCGAGCAGCGTCATTACTGCCACATCACGATCCACGTGACGAGCGAAGAGCAGCCGAAGACCGAGAAGGAACTTCGCGCCGAGGCCGCAAAAGCCAAGAAGGCCGCTGAGGGTGGAAAAGCTAAACCGAAGAAGGCAAAGCCCGCGGTGAAGAAGGCTGAGAAGGCGAAGGTCGAGGAAGTTGAGACCGTTGTTGAAACTCCGGTCGTAGAAGCAGTTGCGGAACCGGCAGCGGCCGAAGTCGTCGGGACCCCAGCAGCCGAGGCTCCAGCGGTAGAAGAGAATGCTGCTGAAACCACAGTTGATAACACAGAGGAAACGAGCGAGGAGACCGCAAAGGAATAGGCCTCGAGCCAAAAAGAGCTAAATATGGGACAGAAAGTTCATCCTTACGGCTTTAGGGTCGGATACAACAAAGACTGGCACTCGCACTGGTATGCAAAGCAGGATTTTGCTTCATTCCTCGCGGAGGATCTGAAACTCAAGCGCGTACTAAAGAAGAAGTTTGCCGGCGGCGGAGTTTCGCACATCGATATCGAACGTGCGGCCGCTCGCTTGAAGATCGTGATCTACACTTCACGTCCGGGCATCATCATCGGACGCAAAGGTGCAGAGATCGACAAGCTTCGCGAAGACCTTGCACGCAAGACCGGCCGCGACGTCCTGATCTCGATCCTTGAGATCAAGCACCCTGAGCTCAATGCTCAGCTTCAGGCCGAAAAGATCGCACAGCAGCTCGAGAAGCGTATCGCCTTCCGTCGTGCGATGAAGAAGACGATGGAAGAGTCGATCCGATTCGGTGCCCAGGGCATCAAGGTGATGATCGCCGGGCGTCTCAACGGAGCTGAGATCGCACGCACGGAATGGTCGCTTCAAGGCCGCCTTCCGCTGCACACGCTTCGTGCGGATATTGATTTTGGTTTTACCGAAGCTCTGACGACCTTCGGGATCATCGGAGTAAAGGTTTGGATCTACCGCGGTGAGATCCTCGATCCGAAAGCATCGATGGCACGCGGAACGACGACCGATCCGATGAATGAAGTTAAGGTTGACCGCAGTGCGATGCGTGAGCGTCGTCCGCGTCGAGACGACAGAAGGTAAAGAGGTTAATGGTAAATGGTTAGTGGTTAGTGGTTAGTGGTTAATGGACGGCGACATCCTGCGGATCGATCAACGATCAACAATTAACAATTAACGATTAACAATTCACGAGGTTTTTATTATGTTGATGCCGAAAAAGGTAAAGCACCGAAGGGTTATGAAGGGCCGTATGCGCGGAAAAGCGACACGCGGCGAAAAGCTTAACTTTGGTGACTTTGGGCTAAAGACGCTTGAAGCCGGCTGGATCACCGATCGCCAGATCGAAGCTGCTCGTATCGCGATGACGCGTCACGTCAAACGCGGCGGCAAGATCTGGATCCGTATGTTCCCAGATAAGCCGATCACGAAGAAACCGGCAGAAACTCGTATGGGTTCAGGAAAAGGTGCTCCGGATCACTGGGTGGCAGTAGTAAAGCCCGGCCGTGTATTGTACGAGATCCAGGGCGTTGAAGAGACATTGGCACGCGAAGCTATGCAGCTTGCGGCACAGAAGCTCCCGATCAAGACGAAGTTCGTCTCGCGAGCTGACCTCGAAGGAGGCATCGTTTAAGAGAAATGAAACGCAAGGAGCAGTTAGATCAGTTGAAGGATATGAGCGTCGAGGAGCTCAACGAGCAAGCCGAAGCTCTCAAAGAGTCGCTTTTTCGCTTGAAGTTCCGCAGGGCTCTCGGTGTTGGCGAAACGTTGAATGATATTCGCCGTGAGAAGAAGACCTTGGCACGCGTTTATACACTGCTAAGTAAGAAGGGAAGCGACGCAGAAGCGGCCTAAGGCCTGGCGTAGATATTTGATCAGCAATGGCTACTAATAAAAAAGAAGAAGAGATCGCCGCAGCGGGCACCGAACAGGTGGCCAAGGCCGGTCGCAAGCGCATCGAGAAGGTCGGCGTCGTCGCTTCGGACAAGATGACGAAGACGGTTACCGTTCGTGTAGATCGACAGGTCAAGCACCCGGTCTATCGCAAGTACGTCAAGAAGCGCAAGAAGTTCATGGCACACAACGATCTCGAAGCAAAGGTAGGTGATCGCGTAAGGATCGTTGAAACACGGCCTATGTCGGCAAGGAAGCGCTGGCGTGTTGCAGAGATCCTGCAGCGTGCGGAGAGTTAAGCAAAGTTTGATTAAGGAGCGTCGCCTGCTCGTGAAGTTCGGCGGACGCCCAAGTCGGAGCAAATAGTTATGATTCAGATGCAGACCTCCTTGGCGGTCGCTGACAATTCAGGTGCAAAGCGCGTCGAGATGATAATGCCCGTCGGTGGTTCGACGAGCAAGATCGCACGCCTCGGCGATACGATCAAAGTTACCGTCAAAGAAGCGGCACCGGATGGCACGGCGAAGAAGGGAAAGGTTTACAACGCAGTGATCGTCCGCACGCACAAAGAAGTTCGCCGCCGTGACGGTTCGTATATCCGATTCGATGAGAATGCGGCGGTCCTTATCAAGGACGACGGAACTCCGATCGGAACACGCGTTTTCGGCCCCGTGGCACGTGAGCTTCGCGAGAAGAATTTTATGAAGATCGTAAGTCTCGCTCCGGAGGTTATCTAGAAAGAAATGAGACCGGTAAAGACAGGAACAGTAAACAGCAAGATCAAACGCGGCGACCAGGTCGTTTTCATCGCGGGCAAAGAATACAACCGCTATGATTCGGCAGGCAAGCGTCAGCCGTATCGCGGCAAGGTGATCGCCGTCGATGCCCGCAACGGCAAGGTTAAGGTCGAAGGTGCGATGATGGTGAAACGCCACGTCAAGCCCGTTCCGCAGCTAAACCGTGAAGGCGGCATCAAAGAGCAGGAAGCTTGGGTGAGCGCATCCAACGTAGCCCTTGTCGATCCCGATACCGGCAAGCCGACCCGCGTGAAGATCGAGATCCGAGACGGTAAGAAAGTTCGACTCGCCAAGAGCGGAAAGGTGATCGCGGAAGTTGGTGAATACCGCCGCGAAAAGAGCCACACGCTTGAAGGCGTAGATGACGTCAACGAAACAGAGAAGTAACTTTTCGAGCCGGCAACGCTTAATTTCGCGGGTCCCGGCAATAGATAGGCAGGAGAAGCCAGAAACGAAATGGCAAGGTTAAAAGACAAATACAAAGACGAGATCGCACCGGCGCTCGCCAAAGAATTCGGGATCAAGAACCCGATGGCCATACCGAGGATCGAGAAGGTCGTGATCAATATGGGCCTCGGTGAGGCTTCGTCGAACGCGAAACTGCTGGATGTCGCGGCTGAGGAATTGAAGTCGATCACAGGCCAGAAGCCCGTCGTGACAAAGGCGAAGAAGTCGATCGCCGCGTTCAAACTCCGGCAGGGAATGAGCATCGGTACGATGGTCACGCTCCGCGGTGAACGTATGTTCGAGTTTCTCGATCGCCTGATCTCGGTCGCTCTGCCGCGTGTAAGAGACTTTCGAGGCATTTCCGGCAAGGCCTTCGACGGCCGCGGAAACTACACTCTCGGCATTCGCGAACAGCTAATTTTCCCGGAGATCGATTTCAACAAGGTTGATAAGACCCGCGGAATGAACATCTCTATCGTAACGACGGCTCGTAATGACGACGAAGCCCGTTCGCTGCTAAAAGGGCTCGGAATGCCCTTCAGACAATAAGTTATGGCAAAGATCAGCAAGGTAGTTAAGAACAACAGGCGAAAGGCGATGGTCGCAAACTATGCCGAACGCCGCCGCGAGCTCAAGAAGGTCATCAACAACCCGGCGTCTTCGCCCGAGCAGGTTGATGAGGCGGTTCTGAAACTTCAGAAGTTTCCGCGTGATGCGAGCCCGATCCGCGTTCGCAATCGCTGTTCGCAGACGGGACGTCCGCGTGGATTCCTGCGTAAATTCGGTATTTCGCGTGTTGCACTTCGAGATCTCGCACGGGAAGGACAGATCCCCGGCGTTGTGAAATCGAGCTGGTAGTTTGAATGCGGATCGCGGAATTCGGAGTGCGGAATTTAGCAGCCGACTCACGAAACGTTACGGTCCGAGAAGAAGGATTTTCGGAATGGAAAGCTGAAGGAGCGATCTTGGTAACACTAGATCCGAATTCTGCGATCCGAATTCCGCACTTATTTGACGGAGTTTAATTAGAATGACAGACCCAATAGCCGATATGCTTACACGGATCCGCAACGCGATCGCTGCGAATCATCCGCGTGTCGATATTCCCGGCTCGAAGCTCAAAATGGAAGTTGCCCGCATTCTCAAGGAAGAGGGCTACATCAACAGCTTTTCGACCAAGGGAGAGGGGCCGAAATACGTTATCCGCGTATTCCTTCGTTATGACGCGAAGGGAGTTTCGTCGATCACGCATCTTTCGCGTGTTTCGCGGCCCGGCCGCCGCGTTTACGTCGGCTCGCAAGAGATACCGAAGGTTCTCGGCGGATACGGCATCAATATTGTATCGACCTCGAAAGGTCTAATGAGCGGCAAGAAGGCCCGCGCCGAGAAGATCGGCGGCGAACTGATTGCTGAGATCTATTAAAGCTTTGAATGAGGACGCGGTCGAGCGAGACGCTCGGCTTATGCCTCGGTAAATGATATGTCACGAGTAGGAAAAAAACCGATCGCTATCCCGTCGGGAGTAACCGTTACGATCAGCGATGACAAACTCGAAGTAAAGGGCCCGAAAGGAACACTTTCGACCCCGATCCCTTCAGGCGTCAGCTTCAAACAGGAAGAAGGTTCGCTTGTTGCAGAGCGTGCGAGTAACGATGAGGCCGCGTTTCACGGCCTGGCACGTGCTCTTGCGAACAATGCCGTCGTCGGTGTTACAGAAGGCTTTTCGAAGGCGATGGACGTAGTCGGCGTCGGATATAAAGCTGAGGTCCAGGGCAAGAAGATCGTTTTTGCTCTCGGATATTCGCACCCGATCGAGTACCCGCTGCCCGAAGGTATCGAGGCAAAGGCCGAACGCCTTAACACGAAAGCGTCGATCAACCAGTATCAGACGACGATCACCCTTTCCGGTATCGACAAGCAGAAGCTTGGCCAGGTCGCCGCGGAACTTAACCGTCTCCGCAAGCCCGATGCTTACAAAGGAAAAGGGATCCGGTACGCCGATAAATATTACAAGCTCAAGCCCGGAAAGACCGGTAAATAGAGCGTAAACCAGGACAAGAGTTATGGCACAGAAAAGCAGAGCAGATATTCGCCAGGGCGTGCACAGCCGCATTCGTAAGAAAGTGCGCGGTACGGCCGATCGTCCGAGGCTTGCGGTGTTCCGCAGCCTGAATCACATCTACGCACAGGTCATCGACGATGCGACGGGTAAGACGATCGCTTCGGCCTCGACCGCGGAGAAAGGTTTTTCGGGCAAGACGGGCGGAAATATCGACGCCGCAAAAGAGATCGGAAAGTCGATCGCAGAACGTGCGTTGAAGGCGGGTGTTTCGAGCGTCGTTTATGACCGCGGCGGTTATCTTTATCACGGACGTGTCAAGGCTCTTCTTGACGCAACCCGCGAGAATGGACTCAATAAGCACGAGGCAAAACAGAGCACCGGCGAGGCCGCGTAACAGCATCATTTAGAAATGAATAAGAAACAGAGAATTTCACCCGCAGGCTTGCTCCTCAAAGACCAGCTCATCTCGATCAATCGTGTGACGAAGGTCGTAAAGGGCGGTAAGAATCTTTCGTTCGCGGCGTTGGTCGTGATCGGTGACGAGGCCGGCCATGTCGGTTTTGGCACCGGCAAGGCGAAAGAAGTGCCGAATGCGATCAAGAAAGCTGTCGAGGCGGCAAAGAACAATTTGATCCGCGTTCCGCTCATTGACGGTACGCTGCCGCACGAACTGATCGGCGAATACGGCGCAGGCCGCGTTCTGATGAAGCCGGCGGCCGAAGGTACGGGCGTTATCGCGGGCGGTGCGGTTCGTGCCGTTATGCAGTCGCTCGGCGTCCACAATGTGCGAACGAAGATCTTGGGGTCCAACAACGCGCACAACGTAATTCGAGCGACCTTCGACGGCCTGCTCAGGATGAAGGATCCGATGGAAGTCGCACGGCTTCGCGGCAAGCAGGTCGAAGAACTTGTATAAGCGATGAGCGCGAAAGGTAACGATTGACGAGTTTTAGCAAGCGGATCGTGGAAGAGAGCGAGACTTGATCGCATTTTTGGACGATTCGCGACCAGAGATTAAGAGATGGCAAAGAAAGCAGAAAATCCGACGGCTGGAAGCATCAAGATCCAGTACTACCGAAGCATGATCGGCTATGCGAAAAAGCAGAAGGAGATCGTAAAGAGCCTCGGTATCACGAAGCTGAATCAAACGGTAACGCGGCCCGATTCGCCGGCAACGCGCGGGATCGTTGCGAAGGTGCCGCATTTGCTGAGGATCGTGGAGCGTTAATAGTAAATGGTGAATGGTGAATGGTAAATCGTAAATGGTTAATGGTAAATGGTAGATAGTTAGGCGTGAATGCGATTCACAATTAACGATTCACAATTAACGATCAACCATCAACAATTCACAATTAACGACTCACAATTAACGATTCACGATCAACGAGGAATATATGGCTTTATCACTAAATAATTTACATCCGGCTCCCGGTTCGACGCATAAGAAGAAGCGCGTTGGCCGCGGTCCCGGTTCGGGACTCGGAAAGACGTCCGGCCGCGGAAACAAGGGTCAGAAGTCGCGTTCTGGTTATGCGAGCCGTCCGGGTTTTGAAGGCGGACAGATGCCTTTGCAGCGTCGCCTTCCGAAGCGTGGTTTCACGAATATCTTTAAGAAGCAGTGGCTCGAGATCAGCCTTGCGAAGATCGAGGATAACTTCCAGGCGGGCGATGAGGTCACGCCGCAGATACTCCACGATCGCGGCCTGATCAAGAAGGCGAAGCACGATCTCGTCATTCTTGGGAACGGGGATTTTACGAAAGCATTGAAGATCTCTGCCCATCGCTTCACGAAGACAGCGAAGGAAAAGATCGAGAAGGCCGGTGGTACGGCGACGCAGATCGGATAGCACGTTCTATAGATTTTTTGAGGGCTCGAAGCTCGATGCCCTTGCTGGTCAGACCTTTTTAAGCCGAGACTTTTATGGAGAAGTTTTTTAACGCGGTCCAAAATATGTTCCGGATCGCCGAGCTGCGGAAGAGGATCTTCTTTACGCTCGGACTTCTGGCGGTCTATCGCCTTGGTGCTCACATTACGGCACCCGGAATCAATAAAGTTCGTCTCGAAGCAGTTTGGGCCGATGTTGCAGGCACGCTGCTCGGGGTATTGGACCTTTTCTCGGGCGGAAACTTCCGCACGATCTCGGTCTTTGCTCTTGGCGTTACGCCGTATATCACTGCGTCTATCATTATGCAGCTGATGCCGGTGCTCTCGCCGACGGTAAAGAAGATCCAGGAAGAAGGCGAGGTCGGCCGGCAAAAGCTGAATCAATGGACGCGCTATGCGACCGTTGGCCTTTGCGCCGTTCAGACTTTCTTTGTTGCGACATGGCTCTCGCGGAACCAGGTCATTGCAGACAGCTGGGTCGCGACGGCGATGATCATCGTCACGCTTACGACCGGCTCGATCTTCGTGATGTGGCTCGGTGAACAGATCACCGAACGCGGTGTCGGCAACGGCATCTCGCTGCTCATCTTCGCAGGTATCGTCATCGGGCTGCCGCGTGGCCTGTCTCAGGTCTCAGAACGCGTCAGCAGCGGTGACGCAGCTTCGACCCTCGGTGTCGTGTTCCTCGTCGTCGTGATGGTCGCTTTGATCGCGGTCATCGTTTACGTCGAATCGGCGAGAAGGAATATCGCGATAAGTTACGCAAACCGACGCGTCGGCAATCAGACGTTTCGCGGGCAGGAAACGAGCCTTCCGCTGAAGATCAATATGGGCGGCGTTATTCCGGTGATCTTCGCATCTTCGGTGCTCGCATTGCCGCAGACCGTCTTTGCAGCATTTCCGCCTGATCCGAACAATCCGAACGCTCTTTGGACGAAAGTTTATACGTTCTTCCAGCAGTTTCACGGCGGCGACCCGTATTACGAACTCGTATTCTTGTCGCTTATCGTTCTGTTCACCTTCTTCTATATCACGATCATCTTTAACACGGATGAGGTCGCTGATAACTTGAGAAAGCACGGCGGATTTGTTGCCGGCATCAGGCCGGGAGCTCCGACAGCGGACTATCTGAACGATATTATGACGAAGCTGACGACCGTTGGTGCGATATATCTTGCACTCGTCGCCTTCATACCGCAGCTTCTTCTTAGCGGCTTTAAGGTTGCACGGCTTCCGTTCTTTGGGTCCGGACTTGATAACTTTTTGACCTCGACGCCGGGACTCAGCTGGATACCGACGGGCCTTGGCTACCAGTTTTATTTCGGCGGCACATCGCTGCTTATCTTGGTCGGCGTTGCGATGGATACCGTCGCGCAGATCGAAGCTCAACTCGTGATGAGAAATTACGAAGGCTTCCTCGGTGCGGGTTCGAGACTCCGCGGTCGCAGAAGCTAGACGTTCTCTTTTTTGAGCCACAGCGAGCACTAGAACGGTGTGAGAGATGCTCTCATCTTGTTCGCTGTGCTCCCTGTGGCAAGTTACTTTTTTGATGGATAAGATAATCGTACTGATCGGAGCTCCGGGAGCAGGAAAAGGAACGCAAGCTCGGCTGCTGACCGAGCGAAGGGGAATCCTGCAGATCTCGACCGGCGATATGTTCCGTGCGATGAAGGCCGGAGACACACCGCTCGCACGCGAAGTTCAGGCCGTGATGGCATCGGGAGCTCTCGTTTCGGACGATCTTACATTCAAGGTAGTTCAGGAGCGCACGTCGCAGCCTGACGCGGCGGGAACATACATTCTCGACGGATATCCGCGAACGCTTGTTCAGGCTGAACAGCTCGAAGAACTCGCCGAGGATCAGGAGAAAGAGATCGTTGCGATCGAGGTCAATGTTCCCAGGGAAGATCTGTTAAAACGGCTGACAGGGCGAAGAACATGCCCGGTCTGCGGCGAGATATATAACATCTATTCCAAGCCGCCGAAGGTTGACGGCCGCTGCGATCTTCATCCGGACGCAGAACTCGAGCATAGGAAAGATGACCAGGAATCTACGGTCGCGGCACGTCTCGCGACATACGATGAATTGACCGCGCCGCTCCTTGATTACTATCGCAAGACCGACCGCTTGAAGGCGGTTGACGGTACCGGCGATCCTGAAGCGATCTATTCGCGCATCGAAAAGGCTATTGGTTAAGTTGTAATGATCTTCGCGAAGTCAGCAAAAGACCTTGATAAAATGCGTGCCGTCGGTGAGTTGATCGCTGAGGTGCGTGAGGCTTTGCGTGCGATGGTCGCTCCCGGGATTTCGACGCTCGAGCTGAACAACGCCGCGGACAAGATGATCCGAGATGCCGGTGCTATACCGACATTTATCGGCTATCACGGCTTTCCGTATGCGATCTGTGCGTCGGTAAATCACGAGATCGTGCACGGGTTCTCAAAGCCTGATCCATTGAAAGACGGCGATATCATTTCGCTCGATATGGCGGCGACCTATCAAGGTTTTGTTGGAGACACGGCGACGACGGTCCCGGTCGGCAAGATCTCCGACGAACTCGCTCAATTGATACGCGTGACGGAAGAGTGCCTTGCCTTTGGCATTGAGGCATCCCGCGTAAATAACCGTATCGGGGACATTGGTTGGGCGGTTCAGCAGCATGCTGATAAATTCGGCTACGGGATCGTCCGCGACTATACGGGCCACGGGATAGGACGGAATATGCACGAAGCTCCGCAGATCCCGAATTACGGACGCCCGGGAACAAAGGAAAAGATCCGTGCGGGATACTGTTTTGCGATCGAGCCGATGCTGAATATCGGCACCGCCGACACGCGAACGCTCAGCGACAAATGGACGGTCGTAACTGCCGATGGCAAGCCCTCGGCCCACGCGGAACACACGCTCGCGGTTACGCCTGAAGGGCCGGAAATACTGACCCTGACAAAAGAGCAGAAGAGCCGGCAAAAAACCGCATCTGCGGCTTGAAAAGTGGGTATAAAAGGGCTAGTATAGGTAGTTTGCCCCGTCTGTAGGGTATTTGCTCTGTGCGACTATGTCGAAAGAAGAAGCAATAGAGGTCACCGCGACCGTTTTGGAGACATTGCCGAACGCGATGTTCAAGATCGCCGTGGATGACAATAACCACGAGGTTCTTGCCCATATCTCGGGTAAGATGCGGAAGAATTTCATTCGCATTTTGCCGGGAGACAAGGTCCTTGTCGAGCTTTCGCCCTATGACTTGAAGCGTGGACGCATAACCTATCGATATAAGTAGGTGACGATAAAATGAAAGTAAGGCCGTCAGTAAAAAAGATTTGCGATAAGTGCAAGATAATCCACCGCAAGGGTGTGGTGCGGGTGATCTGTGATAACCCGAAACACAAGCAGCGGCAGGGATAGTATTTATTTGGAGAAATTATGGCTCGCGTAGCAGGTGTTGATCTTCCGCCCAACAAGAGGGCACAAATTGGACTGACCTACATTTACGGTGTAGGCAAATCACGCGCTTCCTCGGTACTTGACGAGGCAGGCATCGGTTACGACGTAAAGATCCGTGACCTTAGCGAAGACGAATTGAACAAGGTTCGCGGCATCCTCGACGCCCAAGGCGACATCGAGGGCGACCTTCGCAAACGCGTGCAGATGGATATCAAGCGTCTGATGGACATTGGCTGCTACCGCGGCCTTCGCCATCGCCGCAGCCTGCCGGTTCGAGGCCAGCGTACGAGCACGAACGCCCGTACCCGCAAGGGCCCGCGTAAGGCTGCCGTTGCCAAGAAGAAGGCGCCGGGCAAGAAATAGTTGACGTAGAGCGGCGGTTTTTGGCGATCAGTTCGCCGGAAAATCTGCCGCTCGATTTTATAGTTAAGAGAAAATGGCAAAAGCACCAGCTAAAAAGACTTTTAAGAAGAAGGAAAAGAAGAATATCCCTGCAGGGATCGTTCACATTTCTGCTTCGTTCAATAACACCCTCATATCGATCACGGATACGAACGGGAACCTCATCTCGCAGTGCTCTTCGGGTGCACGCGGTTTTCGCGGTTCGCGAAAAGGCACACCGTTCGCCGCTCAGCAGGCTGCGGGCGAATGTGCGCGCAAGGCCGCTGAGGCCGGTGTTCGTGAGGTCGAAGTTCGCGTAAGGGGGCTTGGAGGCGGCCGTGAGTCCGCGATCCGTGCCGTTACGCAGGCGGGAATTCGCGTAACGTCCATCCGCGACACGACGCCGATCCCGCACAACGGATGCAGGCCGCCGAAGCGCCGCCGCGTCTGACGATTTGGGATTTTGGATTTTGGATTTGGGATCGAAACTGGTTCGATCCCGTGGGTATCGAAAGGACGAAGGGGAGCGGTGAGTTTCCCGTAAACTTTTTCTGCAAGAATGAATGCTGGGTCTACATTTGTGGGACTTGGGTTGTAACGATCCAAAATCACAAATCTAAAATCCAAGATCATTTTTGCTGAAGGCAAAAATAATATATGGCTAGATATAGAGATGCGGTGTGCAGGCTTTGCCGCCGCGAAGGTGCAAAACTTTTCCTTAAGGGCGATCGCTGCTTCAAACCTTCATGTGCGATCGAGAAACGCGGAACAAATCCTCCGGGACAGCACGGCGGAGCCCGTCGCAAGATGCTTGCGGGCTACGGCGAACAGCTCCGTGAGAAACAGAAAGTAAAGCGCATATATTTCATTCTCGAGAAGCAGTTCCACACTTATTTTGAGAAGGCTCTTCGTCAAAAAGGTGTTACGGGCGAGAACCTGCTCTTCCTTCTTGAGCGCCGTCTCGACAACGTTGTCTATCGAGCAGGCTTTTCTACGTCGCGTCGTCAAGCTCGTCAGCTTGTCAATCACGGCCACATCACCGTGAACGGCCGCAAGGTCGATATTCCTTCGTTCCAGGTGAAGGTCGGTGACGAGGTCGTCGTGAAGCCGAAGACGCAAAAGAATCCGCACGTTGATGGTGCATGGTCAACTGCAGTTGGCCGCGGACGTCCCGCATGGCTGTCGGCCGGCGGACGGGATTTCACGGTCAATGTGGCCGCGAACCCGCGTCGCGAAGACATCGATCAGAACATCAACGAACAGCTGATCGTCGAACTTTACAGCAAGTAGTATTTTGACCGGCTTGGCTAAAGTAGCCGACACGCATCTTTTGGGGTCCGTTCTTACCCCTGCGGCTGTCGGGGACAAAGCCAACGCTTTAATAAAAGAACAACTATGACACAAACAAACTGGACAGAATTTCAGATGCCGAGTCGCTTGAACGTCGAGGCTTCGACGCTGAGCGACCGTTACGGCAAGTTCTATGCGGCACCGTTCGAGAGAGGTTTTGGCACCACGGTCGGTAACTCGATCCGTCGTGCGTTGCTCTCATCGATCGAAGGCGCCGCGATAACCGCCGTGAAGATCTCGGGCGTCGAGCACGAGTTCTCATCGATCAAAGGCGTTGTCGAAGATGCGACGGACGTCATCCTGAATTTGAAGCAGGTTCCGTTCAAGCTGCACGGCAGCGGCCCGAAAATGCTGACCATCAGCCGCAAGGGAGCCGGAGAGGTGACTAGCGCGGATATCCAGGCCGACGGTGATGTCGAGGTGCTCGATACGGGCGTTCATGTCGCGACGATCAGCACGGGCGGTTCGATCGAGATCGAAATGCGGCTCAAGCAGGGACGCGGTTATGTCTCGGCAGAACTGAACAACGACGAGGATCTTTCGGTCGGTTTTATTCCGATCGATTCGGTGCACACGCCGATCAAGAAGGTCAATTATAACGTGGACAAGACCCGGCAGGGTTCGAACACGGAATACGACCGCCTCACGCTCGAAGTATGGACGGACGGCAGTGTTACGCCGGATGACTCGATCGGGCTTGCGGCAAAATTGGTCAAAGATCATATGTCGATCTTCATCAATTTCGAAGAAGAGGAAGAAGAGTATAAGTACGAAGATATCGCGCGTCCGCCGCTCATGCGCAACGACCTTCTCGATAAGTCGGTCGATGAATTGGAGCTTTCGGTCCGCTCGTACAACTGCCTGAAGAACGCTGATATCCGGTCGATCCGCGATCTGATCCGCCGCAGCGAAAAAGATATGCTGCACACGAAGAACTTCGGCAAGAAATCACTCACCGAGATCAAGGATATGCTCCACGGCATGGGGCTCGACTTCGGAATGGAGTTCGACGAGCAGGGCAATCCGATCCCGGGAACAGGCGGTAGAGATCTAGATTAAGGGTAGAGGATAGCGGGTAAGGGATATGGCGCTGGTCGCGACATTCCCTTAGCCTTTATCCTTTCGTCTTTATCCTTTAAGAACATGAGACATCAAAAAGCACATCGTAAACTTGGACGCACGACCGAGCATCGTATGTCGATGCTTCGCAACCTTGCGACCTCGCTTATCAACGCTGATAAGGAATACATCGTAACTACAGTTCAGAAGGCGAAAGAGCTTCGGCCGTTCGTTGAGAAAGTGATCACGCTCGCGCGCCACGCTCAGCAGGCCGAAGGCAGCGACACAATGAGAGTCGTAAATCTACGTCGTCAGGCCGCAAAGTATTTCCATTCCGGCAACACGACCTTCAAGATCGCACAAAGCCGTTTTCGCGGGAAAAAGGGCGAGTCGAAAGAAGCGCCGGTGCGTACGGCGGGTGTTGCGGCCGTCCAGCGGCTTTTCAATGAGCTCGGTGTGCGCTATAAAGACCGTAACGGCGGTTATACGCGTATCATCAGGCTCGGGCGTCGTCAGGGCGACAACGCTGAGTTGGCAGTTATAGAGCTTGTGGACAACCCGCGTGAACTCGCCGCAAAAGGCTAGTCATAAAAGCGGAGGTTCACAAACTCAATGAGCGAGACCGGATCAGCAAAGGCGGAAGACGGAAAAGTGGGCGAAAAGAAAGATACTGAAAAGCGATCGGGAGCGGAAGGTCAGTCCTTCGATATGGACGAACTGCAGTCGCTCGCGGCTCTTGTTAACGAGCACGGATTCACGGATTTCGAATTTGAGAACGAGAATATCCGTGTGAAGATGAGCAAAGCGGCCACTGTCGTCGCTGCTCCGCCGATGATGGCCGTTCCGCCGGCAGTTCAACCGGTCGCGACAGCTCCTGCCGCTGCGGTTGTACCCGAAACTCCGGTCGATGAGGACGCGGGACTTTTCAAGATCACTTCGCCGATCGTCGGCACATTCTATCGTTCGCCGGGTCCTGATAAGCCGCCTTTTGTAAGCGAAGGTTCGAGCGTGTCGGCCGACTCGGTCGTCTGCATCGTTGAGGCGATGAAGCTGATGAACGAGATCCAAGCGGAAACTTCCGGTACGATCGTGAAAGTCTATGTCGAGAACGGCCAGCCCGTCGAATTTGGCCAGCCGCTTTTCGGAGTGAAGAGCTAGGACGGGATGAGTCCAAGATCTTATGTCCAAGATCCAAAGTCCTACGTATGAAGTCAAGAGTCAAAAGTCAAAAGTCAAAATCAAGCCGGTCTTAACGTTAATTTTGACTTTTGACTTTTGATTTTTGACTTTTGATTTTTGACTTTTGACTTTTGATTTTTGACTTTTGTTCAATGCCTCGTGAAATTCGAAAAATTTTAGTTGCTAACCGCGGTGAGATCGCCTGCAGGATAATTTGGACCTGCAAGGAAATGGGCATCAAGACGGTTGCCGTCCATTCCGAGGCCGACAGGGAATCGCTCCACGTAAAGTTCGCAGATGAGGCCGTTTGTATCGGACCGGCACCCTCTTCACAGAGCTACCTAAATATTCCTTCGATCATCTCGGCCGCGGAGATCACGGACGCGGATGCGATCCATCCCGGATACGGATTCCTCGCCGAATCAGCTACCTTCGCAAAGATCTGCGAGGACTGCAATATCAAATTCATCGGCCCGCGTCCTGACGTTATCGCGATGATGGGCGATAAGGTCGAAGCGCGGCGGACGATGACCGCGGCAGGCGTTCCGATCCTGCCGGGAAGCCCGGATCCGATCGAGTCTGCGGAAGAAGCAAAGGCCCTCGCCCTCGACATCGGTTTTCCGGTGATCATCAAAGCGGCTGCAGGCGGCGGCGGACGCGGTATGCGTATCGTCAGAAGCGCTGACGAACTTGCGTCAAACCTTGAGCTTGCCCAGACCGAGGCCCTTGCCGCGTTCAAGAATGGAGCGGTTTACATCGAGCGGTATATCGAACGTCCGCGTCATATCGAGATCCAGGTTCTGGCCGACGAACACAACAACGTCATCCATCTTGGCGAACGCGAATGTACCATCCAACGCCGGCATCAGAAGCTGCTCGAAGAAGCACCGTCACCGGCGATCTCTTCCAGGCTTCGCGAAGAAATGGGTGCGGTCGCGGTCAAGGCCTGCCGGGAGATCGGCTATTCGAGTGCGGGTACGTTCGAGTTCCTGCTCGATGAAGACGATCAGTTCTACTTCATGGAGATGAACNNGATCGAGTGCCGCATCAATGCTGAGGATCCGGTGAAGTTTACGCCGAGCCCGGGCAAGATAACCACGTTCAACTTCCCAGGCGGCCCGGGCGTGCGTGTCGATACTGCGGCCTATCCCGGCTACGTCGTCCCGCCGTATTACGATTCGATGATCGCAAAACTGATCGTTCATGCCCGCACCCGCGAACTCGCTATCGCACGCATGCAGCGTGCCCTCGAGATGATGGTCATCGAAGGTATCAAGACCACCATTCCGCTCCATCAACGCATCATGGCCGACGAAAACTTCCGCAGCGGCAACTTCTCGACAAAGTTCATGGAAGAGTTCAAGTACGAGGTCTAAGGGAAGACATCCTCAGGTCTTGACCTCTGGCATTGCCATCGCGCCGTCACCAACGGTGACGAACACTGGCGGCTTTGCCGCTCTATTTGCGGAAAAGCTATGCTTTTCCGATCGGCCTCCCTAACTCTTGCGGCTACGCCGCCGCTTTAGATACGATGTTTCAGATTTCCAGAGACAATCCTGCTTATTACCTGACCTCTGTGGCACACAAGCGGCTTCCGATATTTCAGACGGACGTAATCAGACAGCTTGTCTGCAATGCTTTCAGCGAAGCCCGGATTTCAGGCGGAATAATGATCTTCGCCTATGTAATAATGCACGACCATACGCATGTCCTTACGGACAACGCTCGTGAGATGAATGAGGTGTTGCGTTATCTGAACGGCATTTCGGCGAAGCGGCTGATCGATCATCTAAAGGCGAACGGTTACGAGAGCTCGCTCGCAAAATTGCGTATTCAGGAACGTGGAAAAAAACATAAACATTCGGTTTACGAACACCATCCGAACGCACTTCGGATTACAGGCGAAGACGCGTTTATGCAAAAGGTGAATTACATCCATCTCAATCCCGTTCGCGGTGGTTTGGCCGAACACCCGGATCAATATCTATTTTCGAGCGCCCGGCAATGGCATGGTAGATCATCAGATAATGAGCCTTTGGTAACTGACCACAAACAGATTAGCTGGAGATCGGCGGCATAGCCGCTTGATCTCCTAAGATCGCTATCGGAAAAGCAAAGCTTTTCCGCAAATAGAGCGGCAAAGCCGCAGATTTTGTACGGTTAGGGTCGAATCGGCTCCCGACGAAATCCTATTGCACCTGCGGATCCGCGGCTCTCCGACTCATCTCCGGCTCATCTCCGGCTCATCTCCGACCCATCTCCGGAGCGTTTCCGGCAGCACCTGCAAATCATTGGATCGGAGGCGCCTACGCCGTCGGGACGCCCTATGGAGGCTCCCACGCGACCTATTTTTTGAAAAATGTGCGAAAAACCCGTGCGTTTTTTGCGCGTTTTGTGCAATTTCGCATTTCTCGAACCCAATAAAAATGGGGGTTTCACGAAACGACCGTGCGAGAACCGTGCATTTTGCGGTGAACCGCGATAAACCTCGTGCCCTCAATAGGTTAGGGTGAAAAAAAGCAGGGAAATTCGCGTTCTTAGGTTTTTCCGTGATCCCGTCGAGAGGTGAGCGAATTCTCTGCGGTCTCCGGGAACGTAAATTGCTCTCTGTGATTGGTAACGACGCCCGAATTGTGCTAGATTTATTCGTTTGGGATCGTAGAGGTATTTTGACAGACGGTCATATTTAAGTGTAAGGAGTTAAATCTTCGCGGTTACCGGATATACGTTCGGAGTTACTGCGAGCAATAGGAGAGGCTGGTTCAAAGCAGCAATTGATAAGAATGGCAACAGGCACAGAACTTAAACAACAGATAGTCGGCGACTACAAGACGCACGGAACGGACACGGGTTCGTCGCAGGTGCAGATCGCATTGCTTACGCAGCGCATCAACGAGCTGACGGAGCATTTCAAGATACACAAGAAGGATAATAATTCGCGCAAGGGCTTGCTTAAGCTGGTCTCGCGTCGTAGGAAGCTTCTCGATTATTTGCGTCATCGCAATATCGACGAGTATCACACGATCATCAGCAAACTCGGACTTCGTCGCTAAAAGGCGGCGTCGAGTGGTATTGTCTTGGCTTCTTCCGCCAAGAATGAAAGAAATTTTGGGATCCATGCGAAGAGATCGCCTTACAGGCCGCTGAACGTGACAGCACAAAAAGCCTGGGGTGTATTCGGGTCCCGCGTCAAAATTAGAGTTTTGTTCTAAGGACGACCAAAGAGCTTCACGAAATGCTCTTTGCCCGTCCTTTTTTGTAAAGAAAATGGAAAAGAAATATTTGAATGAATCGATCAAGCTCGGAAACAAAGAGCTGATCGTCGAAACAGGCAAAGTTGCCAAACAGGCCGATGGTTCGGTCGTTATCAGATACGGAGACACGATGCTGCTTGTCGCGGCCGTCTCCGCCCGCACCGCGAAGGAAGGCTTGGACTTCTTTCCGCTGACAGTAGAATACCGCGAGAATTCGTTCTCGGCGGGCCGCATTCCCGGAAACTATTTCCGCCGCGAAGGCCGCCCGAATGAAAAGGAAGTTTTGACCTGCCGTCTCATCGACCGTCCGGTCCGTCCGCTTTTCGCCGATGGCTATCGGTTCGAGACGCAGATCGTCGCTTCGGTCATTTCGGCCGACACGGACAATGATCCGGACGTGATCGCGATCACGGGTGCATCATGTGCCCTCTATCTTTCGGACATTCCGTTCAACACGCCGATCGGCGGCGTCCGCATCGGCCTTATCGACGGAAAGTACCTCATCAACCCTACATACGACGAACGTCGTGAATCACAGCTCAATCTTGTGGTCGCAGGTACCGAAGAAGCGATCGTGATGGTCGAATGTGAGGCGGAGGAAGTTGCCGAAAATGTAATGGTCGAGGCATTGATGCTCGCGCATCGCGAGATCAAACGCCTTTGCCAGTGGCAGAAATCGCTGTTTGCGGCCCTCGATATCCAGAAGCGTGAATTCACGGCCCCGGTGCTCGATGAAGCGATCTTGAATGACGTCAAGGCGAAGTTTGCGGACAGGCTACGCGATGCTCTCGATACGACCGGCAAGGACAAGCTTACGAGCTACGCTGCGGTCGATGCTCTCAAAAAGGAAGTCGTCGAATCCTATCCGGAAGATGATCCGGCAGCACGCTCGATGGCGGGTAAGGTGTTCGGCAGCCTGAAAGAGACGATCTTCCGCGAGGATATGCTCGTCAACAAACGCCGTCCGGACGGCCGCAAGTTCTCAGAGATCCGTCCGATCTCGTGCGAGGTCGGCTGGCTTCCGCGAGTACATGGGTCATCGCTCTTTACACGCGGTGAAACGCAGGCGATGGTCTCGGCCACTTTGGGAACGAAGATGGACGAGCAGTATATGGACGACCTTGAGACCGGCGAGGTCAAACGGCGCTTTATGCTGCATTACAATTTCCCTCCGTATTCGGTCGGCGAAACGGGCCGTTTCGGCTCGACATCGCGACGCGAGACCGGTCACGGGAACTTGGCACGCCGTGCGATCCAGTCGGTGCTTCCGGACGAAGCAGACTTTCCATACACGATCCGTATCGTCTCCGATATCACGGAATCGAACGGTTCGTCGTCGATGGCAAGTGTCTGCGGCGGCATCCTGAGCTTGATGGATGCGGGCGTTCCGATCAAGAAGCCGGTCGCGGGCGTCGCGATGGGCCTTGTGATGGAAGGGAACCGCTACGCGATCCTTTCGGATATCGCCGGTGCGGAAGATCACTACGGCGATATGGATTTCAAGGTGACGGGAACCGCCGACGGCATAACCGCTCTCCAGATGGACATCAAGATCGGCGGCATCAACGCCGTGATCCTGCAGGAAGCGCTCGAACAGGCGAAGAAAGGCCGGCTTCACATTCTCGATATCATGCAGAAGACGCTCGAGACCCCGCGTGAGGACATCTCGCCGTTCGCACCGCGTATCATCACGATCCAGATCAATCCTGAAAAGATCCGCGACGTCATCGGCAAGGGCGGTTCGGTCATCCGAGCCCTGACTGAAGAGACAGGTGCGAAGATCGACATTCAGGATGACGGCACCGTTATGATCGCGACGAACGATGGGGCGGCCGCTGAAGAAGCTATCGCCCGAATCAAGGCGATCACTGCCGAAGCTGAGATCGGGCAGACCTATATGGGTACTGTTTCGCGGATCGTTGACTTCGGTGCGTTCGTCGAAATTATGCCGGGGCTCGACGGCCTGCTGCATATCTCGGAGATCTCGGATCGACGCGTCAAGGACGTTCGCGACGAGCTCAAAGAAGGCCAGCAGATCCTCGTCAAGTGCATTGGCAAAGAGGGCAACAAGATCAAGCTTTCACGCAAAGCGATCTTGAACGAGGAAAAAGCGAAATCGCACACTGAAGGCGAATAGACGCCTCCGTCGCCCAATTTAGTTGGAATACAACACCGGTTCGTCCTTTAGCTAGGACAACCGGTGATTTTTTTTAGGAATTTTGAAGAATTTGTGGAATATTCCGCAGATTAGTTGTATTTTCCACTTGAAATTGGTGAAAATACAGCTATATTGGTAAGTAAAGCAGACTTACGCCATCAAATAATAATTGCATTTGCCCGCAATTTTGGTGTAAGCTCCTGATTCTGCCCCAATAATTCGATCACATTTGAGTGCCAAATGACTGTGAAGGCGTATTTTCTTTTGCAGGGAAATTTTTTGTCAGGGTACTTAAATGGACAAACTCAACTTCAAAACTTTGCTGGCGGCGATCTGCTTGGCATCCCTATTTGCAGCGGTAACACGCATTGAAGCGGGCCCGATCAAATTCGATCAGCTCGTGCAGGTCGTAAACGCGAATCCGACCCGTTCGGCCTCGGGTACGTTCGCACGTCTGCAGGTCGTATCGTCGCTCGACGACCTTTTTGTGAAAGGCGACGGCGATGACGACGACAAGGACAAAAAGAAGAAAACTCAGGACACCCGTGTCATTACGGAAACGCGTACCGACATCGTTACCGACGAAGACTGTAATTGTGAGCAGGTTGAGGTCGCCCGCAGTTTCCCGAAATGGGCTCTTCTAGGCTTGGCCGCAATTCCGATCGCATTCATCCTGATCCGCCACAAGAAAGATACGCCGACACCGACGCCGACAT
>JRYI01004273.1_pt1 | contig 24932 bp, 22 predicted proteins | sample 235361 | NCBI WGS metagenome assembly JRYI01 (sample SAMN03074212, study PRJNA261471) | activated sludge metagenome | biome: Common Effluent Treatment Plant; feature: Wastewater; material: Activated sludge; isolation source: activated biomass in a lab-scale reactor treating industrial wastewater at...
CCCCACGGCCGCCGGCGTCATTTCCAGGGCGGTCGCCAGACGCGCAGGCGAGACCGGGCCGCTGGCGACAAACAATAAGCTCTCCAATTGCATGAGAGGGGTTACGCCAATAGCGGTTCCATTCACGACGGATGATTCAGACATATTCACTCAAAATAAAGCGGCCGGCACATCAAACAAGACAACCAACCGCCAACCGGGTATTATACCCATAATATCACATCCCTTCCCCATTGGAATGTATCATGTCAATACCTTTACAGTATGCCAACGATAATCAACAGACCCATCTAGCCGAACTAATAGAATTCCTGCGATTCCCCAGCGTCAGCACGCTTGCCGCGCGAGATACGGATACAGCCGCGACCGCAAACTGGCTGGCCCAGGCAATGACTAACGCCGGGCTGGAGAACGTTCAAATTATCCCCACCCAGCGTCACCCTCTCGTGTACGCTGATTGGCTGCATGCCGGCGCCGAGGCCCCAACCGTACTCATCTATGGTCATTACGACGTTCAGCCCGCCGAGCCATTGGAACTATGGGAAACGCCCCCGTTCGAGCCGACGATTCGGGATGATTATCTCTATGCGCGCGGCGCGTCGGACGATAAAGGGCAAGTCTATATCCATGTCAAGGCGGTCGAAGCCTACTTGCACACGGTCGGGCGTCTGCCCATAAACGTCAAGTTCATCGTGGAAGGCGAAGAGGAGATCGGCAGCCACAATTTGCATGAATTCATTCCGGCCAATCGCGAATTGCTGGCGGCCGATTCGGCTCTCGTTTCCGACACGGCGATGTTGGGGCCGGGAAAGCCGGCCCTTGTCTACGGCTTGCGCGGCAACTCCCACGTCATCCTCGATCTCATCGGTCCCACCCGCGACCTCCACTCCGGCACCTATGGCGGCGGGATCAACAACCCGCTCAATGCGCTGGGGCACCTGCTGGCACGACTCAAGGATGAGCACGGCCATATCATGATCCCCGGTTTCTATGATCGCGTGCGTCCTCTCTCGCTGGAAGAGCGAGAATTACTGGCCCGATTCCCCTTGAACGAAAGTGCATGGCTACGCGAAACAGGCTCCCCGGAACTGTGGGGCGAGCCGGAATACTCCCTCGTGGAACGCATCAGCGCGCGGCCGACACTCGACGTGACCGGCATGTATGGCGGTTATATCGGCGAAGGTACCAAAACCGTGTTGCCGTCCCGCGCCCATGCCAAGATTTCCATGCGTCTGGTGCCGGATCAGGACCCGGCGGAGATTCTCCAGTTATTTGAACGTTTCGTTCGCTCTGTTTTGCCGCCCAGCATAACCCTCAATATTCTCCACTCCGGCGGGGCCAGAGCCGCGCTTGTCGAGCGGGACACCGCACCGATGCGCGCCGCCGCAGCCGCCTACGAGGCCGCCTATCAGCATCCTCCCGTATTCATGCGGGAAGGCGGATCGATTCCCGTGGTCAATCAGTTCGAATCCGATCTGCAACTACCCACGGTGCTGATGGGGTTCGGCCTGCCCGGCGACCGGATTCACTCACCGAACGAGCGGTTCTACATGCCCAACTTTTTCAAGGGCATTGAAACGAGCATTCGCTATCTGGACCTTCTGAGCAACCCATCCGCATAACAATAATGATCACTTTCATCGCAGTATCGGCCATCTTGCTGGTAGCCTTTGCGTTATGGGGCAAGCGCAAGCGTCAACGCCGGCTCAATGCCATCGAGGTCATCACCTTACCTGCTGTCGTTGCCTCTCAGCTGGACAACCAGCGGGATATCAAGGTGTATTTGCCGCCCCGCTATCGAGAGCGCGAAGGAGAAAGGTTCGAGGTTCTCTACATCAACGACGGCCAGGAATGTGACGCGTTGGGGCTGCATGACACGCTGGTCCGACTATCGACGTCCGGCCGCATCAGACCGGTAATCGCCGTGGCCATCCCCACTAACGAGAACCGTCTGCATGAGTATGGCACGGCCGTGGCGATGAGCGGGTTGGGCCTGGGCACGCTGGCTCCGGCCTATTCCCATTTCCTCGTCCACGAATTGATGCCGTTGATCGACGAGACCTTTCGCACCAAACCGGGGGCCGTCTTGCTCGGCGTATCGCTTGGGGGTCTCTCAGCCTATGACATTGCCTGGAATCACCCGGAGCACTTCTCGGCGGTGGGGGTGCTATCGGGCAGCTTCTGGTGGCGAGCAGGAGACGAGGAAGAAGAGATCGACGCCGGGCGACGCATCGCCCACTCATTGGCGCGACGAGCCGCCTGCCCCCCGCCGTTTCGTATCTTTCTCCAGGCCGGGACGAGGGACGAAGTCAGCGACCGTGACGGCGACGGGGTCATCGACGCAATCCAGGATACCCAGGAGTTGATCGCGGAGCTTCGGGCCGCGGGGTGCCCTCCTGAACAGATAACCTATGTCGAAGTTCTTGGCGGCCGTCACGACTTCGAGACGTGGGCGCGGGTGCTGCCCGTATTTTTGGAATGGGCCTTCAGCCCCGCGCAGGACCGGCTAACAGAAGCAACGTCGTCCGATTATCGCCCGCCTCGGTGATAACCCAGATGCGATGCCCGCGCACTGTGTAGGCTGAGACGATCGCATCCAGCCCGCTCAACGTGTGGGCCTTGTTGGCCAAGCCGCGGTCCGGGACCCAAGCCAGGTCGCCCGCAAGGAGGCTGTCGTCCACGTCCAGCTCGTAGAACTCGCCATATTCGCCGTAATCGCCCGCGGCGTGGCGCTCCAATAGGTCACTGATTTCGTCGGGGATGAGTCGGCGAGACGCGCCGGTGGAAATAATGATTTGGCCCAGATCGATAAGGCGGCCGCCGGCAGCATAAGGCGCGGCCTCATTGGTAATTCCGGTAGACTCCGACAGGCGGAAGAATCCGATATCGCCGCTATAGCCCAGGTCGGCGTAGGGGATGAACGCCCCATCATCGAAAGTGACGCCAATCTCGTCCTCACGGATCCGCGGCCTGGGGATGGCGTCGAAATCACGATTTCGGCTGAAAAACAACCTGCGGGCCTCATCCGCCACCACGCGAACGATGTGGGGTTTCTCATACATACCAGTGCCTCCGTTCCAAATACAAGGCCCTTCCGGGCACGTCCTCGACAAACCGATACCTTTCCCACTATTGTAATCGGCAGCTACCGCTTGTGGGGAAAATTTGTACGAGGTTTTCACGCGCCGCATTTCAAGGCCATTTGTCCAAATTGAAGGACGCCTTGTGGAATAGGGACAATTACCATCTCGTCCCTTGGAAATCGAGCCTCAACTTGCTATCCTTAACCCATAGCGATAACCGGGCATAACGACTTGTGGGGCCTGGTAAATCACTCAACTTCTCCGATATGATGCCGACATTTCGCGCGGCGGGGAATCTAGTTCTCGAAGGACATCGAGAACCCATCTCCACACTCAAAGACAGGAGCTAACATGGCCGGCCTGACAAATCTTCACCAATTAGGACAATCGACCTGGTTGAATTATTTACGCAACAGCTTCATACGCTCAGGCGAGCTTGCCGACCGGGTCGAGCAAGGCGTACAAGGCGTAACTGCCAACGCCCAGGTATATGAACGAGCCATCGCGGGCAGCAGTGACTACGACGCCGGGATTCGTCGCGCCATGGGCGAGGGCATACCGGCGCGACTGATCTATCAATCGCTCATGGTCGATGACATCCAGCGCGCGGCCGACGTGCTCCTCCCCATATTCAAGGAAAGCAACCGCCTTGATGGGTTCGTCAGCTTCGAGGTCGATCCAGCCATCTTCAGCGATCCCACGGCCGCCGTGGCTGCGGTGCGCCATATCTCGCACCTCATCGATCGCAACAACGTGATGGTCGAGGTGCCGGCGACGGCGGTTGGCGTGGAGATCATACGAGCGCTAATCACCGACGGGATTTCCGTCAACGCCACGCATCTTTTCTCTATTGACGCTTTCGAGCAAGCAGCTCTCGCTTATCGGAACGGCCTTGCCCATTACATTCGCAACAACAGAGTATGGCGCACCGCCCCTACGGCCGTGGCCTCTTTCTCTCTCAACCCAATTGACGCGGCCGTCGGCGCAGCCCTGGCGACACACAGCCCGCAAGCCCTGACGGGTTCCACGGCTATCGCCCTGGCCAAAATTCTCTATCAACGTTATCTTGAACTGTTCAGCGGTCCTGAATGGGACGAATTGGCCAACAACGGCGCTCATCCAATGCGGCCGAAATGGACGCGCGTCACGCCCAGTGACTTCGAACATGCCGCTGATTATTATGTCAATAGTCTCATCGGCCCAGGCTCTATCGTCACCTTCTCACCCATCGCGTTGAACACCTTCTTGCAAGCAGGTAGCGCCACCGAATCGTTGACCACGGGGATCGACGCAGCCCAAGCACACCTGGCGGAATTATCACACCTTGGCGTTGACCTTGAAGCGATCACCCGCAAGCTCCAGCGCGAGCACTTGGCCGCGTCGGACCGGCGTTTCCAATCGCTCGTCGAAGCGGTATTCGAAAAGCGAGATGAACTGGACAAAGGATGGCGCGCTTCTTTGTGGGCGCTTGGCGCGGCCGAGCCCGAAATCGAGGAAGGATTGCAAGCGCTTTGCCGCCGGCAGGTGATTTGCCGCATCTGGTCCCATGACTACACGGTCTGGAAGCCGCAACCAACGGAGATCACCAATCGGCTTGGCTGGCTGCATATCATGGACGCCATGGCCGGGAAGGTTGGCCGGCTCAACGCATTCACCCAAAGCATCGTCCAGGAAGGGTACACCCACGCTTTACTCCTGGGAATGGGCGGCTCCAGCCTCGCGCCCGAGCTGTTCCAGGAGACGTTCGGACGCCCGGCCCGCCCCGCGAATATGCCCTTTCCTTTTCTAGAGCTGGTGGTAGTGGATACGACGGACGCGGACGCGATCCGCGCCGCCGAACATGCGGTTGATCTCGCCAAAACGCTGGTCATCGTCAGCACCAAGTCCGGCGGCACGGTGGAAACGCTCTCCGCCTTCAAATATTTCTACAATCGGATAGCCGCCACGGTCGGACAAGAGCGGGCCGGAGACCATTTTATCGGCATCACCGATCCCGGTAGCAAAATAACAGAGATGGCTGCCCATTACGGCTTCCGGGATCTTTACATCAACGACAGTAACATCGGCGGCCGCTATTCGGTCCTGTCCTATTTTGGTCTGGTACCTGCGGCGCTCGTGGGGGTCGATGTCATCGAGTTATTGGAACGTGCCGCGATCATGGCGGCGAACGCTTCACTCTGCCATTGCGAGGCCATCGGCGATAACCTGGCTGCCCGTCTCGGAACAGCAATGAGCAAGCTGGCCCAATCAGGCCGTGACAAGCTCACGTTCATCTCATCCTTGCCGCTGGCCGGGTTTGGCGACTGGGTAGAGCAGTTGATCGCCGAGAGCCTGGGCAAGGAAGGGAAAGGCATCCTGCCCGTCGTAGGCGAGCCACAGGCCCCCGTAGAAACGTATGGGGCGGACCGAGTATTCGTCCACCTGCGATTGGAAGGAGATGCCCGAGACGACGAGTTTGTGAGCCGTTTACAGGAAGCCGGTCATCCCGTGATAACCCTGAAACTGAAAGACATATACGACATTGGCGGGCAATTCTTCCTTTGGGAGATGGCCACGGCAATCGTGGGGCATTTCCTGGATATTAATCCGTTCGATCAACCGAACGTAGAGGACGCCAAGATCAAAGCGCGAGCAGTCGTCAGCGAGTACGCCGAGAAAGGAGCCTTGCCGGCCGGAAAGTTCGCCGAACTGGACACACGCGCGCTGGAAAAGTTCCTGGCCCAGGCGCAGCCCGGCGATTACGTTGCCGTACAGGCGTATATTCAGCCCACGGTCGAGGCCAAAGCCGTGCTGCAAACGCTGCGGCAAGCCATTCACCTGCGCACCGGCCTGGCCACGACAGCCGGATTCGGCCCGCGCTACCTGCATTCAACGGGTCAACTCCACAAGGGTGATCGAGGCAACGGCCTGTTCGTCCAGTTTGTCTCCGAGGCGGCTGAGGATGTGGCCATTCCCGACGAGGCCGGCGCAGAAAAATCGAGCATGACCTTCAACATATTGAAGAAGGCCCAGGCGCTGGGCGATGCACAAGCATTGCGCGACAACCACCGGCGACTCATCTCGTTTGAAACCGGGACGGACGCAGTCGGGGCAATTCGGGAAATGGCGGCGAAGTTATAGAAATCCTCAGACAACAAAAGAGCAAAGGAGAACCGCTCTCAGCTCTCCTTTGCTCTTTCCGGTCTTTCCACACCACCCCATCAGTTCACTGAAAACGTGGGGCGATTTTGTTGCGCCCATTGCATCGTGTACAAGTTGAAATAGCGACCGCGACGAGCCAGAAGCTCCTGATGGGTGCCCTGTTCGATGATCCGCCCATGGTCAAGCACGATGATTTGGTCGGCGTTGATGATGGTGCTCAACCGGTGGGCAATGACGAAACTCGTCCGACCTTCCATTAACGTGTCCAGTGCACGCTGGATGATTCGCTCGGTGGCCGTATCGACGCTGCTGGTGGCCTCATCGAGAATCAGGATACGCGGGTCGGCCAGGAGCGCCCGGGCAAAGGAGACCAGTTGGCGCTGGCCGACGCNNTAGCCATCGGGCATGCGACTGATGAAGTCGTGGGCGCCGACCGCTTTGGAAGCCACCAGCACCTCTTCGTCGGACGCATTGAGACGGCCGTAACGAATGTTGTCGGCAACCGTGCCGGTAAACAGGAACGTGTCCTGGAGGACAATCCCCAATTGCTGCCGCAAGCTGTCGCTGGTCACCTCACGCACGTCATGACCGTCAATGGTCAAAGCGCCGTCGGTCACATCATAGAAGCGCGAGAGCAGGCGAATGATCGTGCTCTTGCCGGCTCCCGTTTCCCCGACGAGGGCGATACGGTCGCCCGGCTCGGCTCGCAGATTGATGTTCTTCAGGACAGAGCGCCCCTCTTGCCGGTAGGCGAAAGAGACATCCTTGAACTCAACCTCACCTTGAATCTGCGGCAAGGGTACTGCCCCAGGCGCATCAACCATATCAGGCTCCAGATCGAGCAGCTCGAACAGGCGCTCCGAGGCGGCCATTGTCGCCTGGAACGTGTTATAGCGCTGCGCCAACTCACGAATGGGGTCGAAGAAGCGCTCCACATAGAGCACTACGGCAACCAGGGTTCCGGCCGTCAAGGCATCACCCAGCACCAGCCAGCCCCCCACACCGACCACAAGCGCTGTAGCGAGCGCGCCGATGAAGTCAACGCCGGGGAAGAATAGCGCCGACAGACGCGTGGCCTGGATATTGGCGTCGAAGAACGACAGATTCAGGTCGTCGAAGTGCTGGAAATTACGCTCCTCGCGCGAGAAGCTCTTGGTCACGCGAATACCGGAGATCGACTCGTTCAGATAGCCATTGATCAGCGCCAACCGCTGCCGTGTCGCTCGATACGCCTGACGCACGCGATCGCGCCAATAGTTGGTCAATATGAGCATCAAAGGCATGACCGCAAACGCCACCAACGCCAATTGCCAACTGAGCAGCAGCATCGCGACAGTGATGCCGACGAGGTTGAAGACCGAGCGAAACAGACCGGTAATCGACCAGGTGACGAAATCGAGCAAGACGCCGACGTCACCAATGAGGCGACTCATCAAGCGGCCGACGCTGTAATTACTGTAGAAGTTCAACGTCAGGCGATGCAAATGGCGGAAAAGCTCGCTGCGCACGTCGGCGACGATCTTCGTGCCGACGAAGGCCATGATGCGCACGCGCGCGCGGTTGGTCAGCCACTCAGCCACCGTCGTGAACAGAAACACCAGAGTCCAAAACCTGAGCACATCGAGCGATCCCGCCCGAATTCCCTTGTCAATGGCGAAGCCAATGATTGCCGGGCCGGCGGTGCCCATAAGCGAACTGATGGTCATCAGGATCACGGCGACAATCAGACTGTTTTTGTAGGGTGTTATATAAGTGAATAAACGCTTCACCAGGCGACTGTCATAGGCTTTGCCCAGCAGCTCGTCGTCATCACGCAGTAGTTGCCGGATGCGCGCCTCACGCGCATCGCGTGCGATGTGCGCCTTGTCGGCCGGGGACAGCTCTTCGACTTCAGGCGTCGTTCTTTCTTCTTTTGTTGTCATCCCGTCCTCACCCTCCCGCCTCGGGGGCCATCCGATCTTGCAGCGCCACGAATTCTTCCTGATCCTTCAACTGCATATCGTATATCTGTCGGTACAGGCCGGCCTCAGCCAGCAATTGCTCATGCGTGTCGCGTTCGACGATGCGGCCGTCGTTCACAACCAGGATGCAATCGGCATGCTTGAGCGTCAGAAGCCGTTGAGCAATGATGAAGGTCGTTCGTCCCTTCATTAGTTCCGACAGCGCTTCCTGAATGAGATGCTCCGTTTCGGTATCCACACTACTGGTGGAGTCGTCGAGAATCAGGATGCGCGGGTCGGCCAGCAGGGCGCGGGCGATGGCGATGCGTTGCTTCTGGCCGCCGCTCAGCGTCACACCCCGTTCGCCCACGCGGGTGTCGTATCCATTATCCAGTTCGAGAATAAAATCATGGGCGCGAGCCACTTCCGCGGCGGCAACGATGTCTTCCATTGACGCGTCAGTGCGGCCATAGGCGATGTTTTCTTTCACCGTCTGGCTGAAAAGAAACGGTTCCTGCAAGACGATGCCGATGTGGGAGCGCAGGCTCTTCAGTTGCAAATCCCGCACGTCGTGACCATCCACGAAGATTTGACCACTGGTAGCGTCATAAAAGCGGGGGATCAGGTTCGTAATGGTTGTTTTGCCTGAACCGGTAGGGCCGATGAGAGCGACGCGCGCACCCGGCTTGGCATGGAAATCAACGTCTGCCAGCACATGAAGGCCGTCACGATAGGAGAACGAAACGTGCTCGAATTTCACATCCCCTTTCACGTCCGTCAATCCCAGCGCCTCGGAACGATCGACGACTTCCCGCGGCAGATCCATGATCTCGAACACGCGGGACGCACTGGCCCCGGCCGTGGCCGCAAGATTGACGAGGAATCCCAACCGCTGCACGGGCGTGTTGAGCATGAGCGCGTATGAAATCAGCGCGAAAAGAGCGCCAACCGTGATCTCGCCCTCCAGAGCCTTGGGGCCGCCAAACCAGAGCAGCAAGAAAACACTCATCATGATGAGAAAGGTCATGAACGGCCAGTTGTTGGCCCATTTCTTGATCAGTCCCTGGCGGCGATCGAACCATTCATTGTTCTCGCGATCGAATTTATTGAGTTCATGCGGTTCGCGTGCAAACGCCTTGACCACGTGAATCCCCGTCAGGCTTTCCTGCATCACCGTGGACAAAACGCCCATCTGCTCCTGAATGCGCTTGAACATCGGCTCGACCGTCATGCCGAAATGAATGGTCACAATGAGCAATATCGGCAGCGGGATCATCGCCAACAGAGCCAGGGGGACGGATTCCAGCATCATCGCCACAACCACGCCGACCAGCAACAAGATCGTCGCGGTCAAGTCCATCAACCCTATGCCGGCGAATCGCTCCGACTCGCTGATATCACTGGTAGCCCGACTCATCAGATCGCCGGTATGGCTCTGATCATGGAACGCAAAAGGCTGATATTGAACCGCGTTGTAGAACTCATTGCGCAGATCATAGGCCACGCGGTTGGTCAACCACTCGCCGTAGTAACGTTGGATAAACCCAAGAACGCCACGAACAAGCGCAATGCCCATGATAATCACGCCGGCAATGATCAACGTTATGCCACTTCCCTCAGACAGCCCGTAATCGATCGCCCAGGCGATGATTTGTGGAACGATCAGATTGAGGCCCGTCCCCAAGAGCATGGCAATATATGCCAGACTAAAATAGCGGCCATAAGGCCGCAGATATCCCAAAAGTCGCCACGTTGAATTTGCTTTCGGCGGGCGATTATCTTGTTCTTCGGTCACACGTATACCCCCTCTGTGGAGTTAGATTTAAACCGATTGAACGAATTCGGAGCGGTAGCGATCGGTTCAGCGCGTTGAGGCTTAAATACGCAAAGGCAATTATAGCACAAATTTCGCCCCAAATTAGGTAATTATCTAATCCTCGATCGAGACCCGGCGCCATTGACCATGCTCGTTCAGAATGTGCTACTCGCTTGCGGCTAACCAGCAATCTGATACAATTATTTTGGTTTGTGACGGATCACGACTGGAGGAATTTATTCATGTTGGTGAAAAGACTTGTTCTGGCGGCCATTTCTATCGGTGTCGGCTTTGGCCTGACCATATTGATCACGATGCTGATCGGCACGACCCCGGCTGAATATGGCGCCATCTATATGATCTTCACGACTTTATCGCTGGCAGTCGCCCTCGGAATTTGGCTGGATAAATTCATGGGCACTAATATCCTCCCCAAGTAGGAGCCAATTTCCCCCTCCCCGCGGACTTATTTTCAAGCCTCTCAATACAGGTAGAGGCTTTTTTTGTTTCACGACAGGAAGGTAAACAATATGACCGCTTCTATCATCGACGGCAAGGCAATTGCCGAGAGTGTACGCGAGCAGGTTCGCCAATCCGTCGCTCAAATGAAGGAAAAGTACGGGTACACTCCCGGACTAGCGACGGTTCTGGTTGGGGAAGACCCCGCCTCGGCCACGTATGTTCGCAGCAAGCGCAAGACTTGCGAAGAGTTGGGCATTCGCTCGATCGGCCACCAATTACCGGCGGATGCGACACAAGAACAGGTTGAGCAGTTGGTGGCGTCGTTGAACGCCGATCCCGATGTCAACGGCATTCTCGTCCAGCTACCGCTTCCCAAACATTTGAACGAGGAAGCAGTCCTGAACACGATCAGCCTGGAAAAGGACGTCGACGGCTTCCATCCGGTGAACATCGGCCGTCTGGCGATGAAAGGGCGCGATCCGCTGTTCGTCCCTTGCACCCCCTACGGCTGCATCGTTTTGTTGGAAGAGAGCGGCATCCCCATCCGCGGTGCGGAAGCAGTCGTTGTCGGCCGCTCCAATATCGTCGGCCTGCCGGTGGCCATGCTGCTGCAGAAGCGCGACGCGACGGTAACGATTTGCCACAGCCGCACTCGCGATCTGGCCGAGCACGTGCGCCGTGCCGACATCGTCATCGCAGCAATTGGACAACCGGAGATGATCACCGGCGATATGCTTAAGCCGGGCGCGGCCGTCATCGATGTCGGTATCAACCAGAAAACCGACCCCACAGCCAAGCGCGGCTACCGTCTGGTGGGCGATGTCGATTACGAATCGGCCAAGGAAGTGGCCGGCGCGATCACACCCGTTCCGGGTGGCGTGGGGCCGATGACTATCGCCATGCTGATGAAAAACACCCTGCGGGCGGCCGAGATCGCTCTGGCTAAATAAAACCCCTAACCACGTGGGTTTATTCAGGGAGAAAGCAATTGAGTCAAGGGCGTGAACAGGATTCCTTCTGGCGCGGGCGGCGAGTATTCATCACCGGCTGCACCGGCTTCCTGGGCTCATGGCTGACGGCCGCGCTGCTGGAGCGCGGCGCGGCCGTCGTTGGGCTGATCCGCATGCGGGAGCCTGAATCACAACTCATCCGAACAGGGTTGATCGGGAAAATCGAGCAGGTGTATGGCGATCTCCTCGATTATGAGCTGATCAAGCACACGCTGGTCGACAAGGATATCGACACCGTCTTCCACCTGGCCGGGCAAACAATCGTTGGTGTAGCCAATCGGGAACCCGCAGCCACCTTTGAGACAAATATACGCGGCACGTGGCTCCTGTTGGAGGCGGTCAGGCATACCCCCAGCGTGCGTGGAGTTGTCGTAGCCAGCAGCGAGAAGGCCTACGGCGAGCATAAAACCTTGCCCTATCTTGAGGAGCTCCCGCTCCAGGGGCGGCATCCCTATGAGGTCTCCAAGAGCTGCGCCGACCTGATCGCCCAATCCTTTGCCCATACCTATGGACTGGCCATTGCCGTAACCCGCTGCTCCAACTTGTTCGGCGGCGGCGACCTGAGCTGGAACCGCCTCATTCCCGGAACAATTCGCAGTGTATTGAGCGGCGAGCAGCCGGTCATTCGCTCTGACGGCTCCTTCCGACGCGATTACCTCTACGTGGCCGACGCCGTTCGCGGCTATCTGATGCTGGCCGAAAAGCTGACCGACGTCGGGGTGCGGGGCGAACCGTTTAACTTTGGCTCAGGTTGCGCGGTTTCCGCTCTGGAGGTGGTGCGCACCATCGTCGCGCTGTCCGGCAGTCCGGCGCTCGAACCCGTCATCCTCAACGAAGTCAAGAACGAGATCCTCGACGAATTTCTTAGCCCTGCAAAGGCCAAACAGGCCATCGGCTGGCGGCCGCAATACACGCTGGCAGGCGGGTTAAAGGAGACAATGGCCTGGTACAAGGCCTACCTCGACACATGGATCGCCCCCGCATCCTAGTCACCGGTGCCACCGGATTTATCGCGCGCGCCCTCGTGCCCAAGCTCCTGCAAGAGGCGGATGTCACCCTTTTGCTTTTGGAAGAATTCGGCAGCGGCACGTCCCTGCCTGCGCCTCTCGACAAGCTGCGGTCGGAGATGGAGACAGTCTACGCCGATCTGCGCAATTATCAGCTCACGGCTCGGGCACTGCGGCAGGCACGACCGGATAAGGTCGTCCATTTGGCGGCCGTTGGCGTCAGCGATCCGTTTTTGAACGTCAACACAGCTCTGAGCCACAACGTGACCGGCACACTGAATTTGTTGCGGGCATGCTTCGAATCAGATGGGCTGGACGTATCGCAACTCGTTGTCGCTCGCACCCCAGGCGAACGGACGGCCATGAATGTCTATGCCGCCAGCAAGGCCGCCGCCTGGTCGTTCTGCCAAATGTATGCACGCACCGCCCAATGGCCTATCCAGGGAGCCATGATATTCCAGGCCTTCGGCCCACACCAGCCGGCCCATCTTCTGGTGCCGGCGGTGCTTCAGGCAGCCCTGGCCGGGGAAGATTTCCCGATGACGTCAGGGGAGCAGGAGAAAGACTGGATCTACATCGACGATATCATCGCCGGGTTCCAGGCTCTGCTAAAATCTGAACTGACGCCCGGAACGACAGCGGAATTAGGCACAGGCCGCGCCACCCGCGTGGCTGATGTTGTGGAAGCATTGTATAGAATTGTTGATCGCGGCGGCCGTCCCATCTTCGGAGCCATCCCCAATAGGCCGGGTGAGGACCCCCTGCAGATTGCCGACGCCGAGCAAACGGCGGCCGACATCAATTGGCGAGCGGGTCTGTCGCTCAGCGAGGCACTCGAGAAACTCGTTAAAAACACCAAATAAAATCGGCCGCTATGCGATTAGCCGTTGGCAAAACGCGACTATCCCCATAGAATTGCCGATTGACATAGAGCCATTGGCAACCAGACATTCCACCCCCTGAACCAGAACCCCACCATGCGTTGGCCACCTTTTGAGCATATCTTCTTCGATTGCGATTCTACCTTAACCAAGGTAGAGGGCATAGACGTTCTTGCCGAAGCGATGGGAAAAAGGCAGCGCGTCGAATTGTTGACACACGCGGCTATGGAGGGCATGATCGACCTGGAGGAAGTGTATGCCAAACGCCTGAGAACGCTGAGGCCTACACGCCAACAAATCCTCGATATCCGTCATAGTTACAAACGCAATATCGTTGAGGACGCGGCGCTCGTTGTGTCCGCGCTGCAATCTCTGGGCCACAAGGTGTATATCATCAGTGGCGGGTTGGCTGAGCCGGTCGAAGAGTTCGGGGTTTCCCTGGGTATCCCGCGCGAACGAATACGCGCGGTTGACATCACCTACAACGAGTTATCCGGTCAATGGTGGGAGAAGTCTGAGGCCGACAACATTCGCTACATGACCTACACCGATGGCGCATTGACGATCAGTGACGGCAAGGCCCAGATCGTGCGCGAATTACTGGGAGGCCAGCGCGGCCGTTCCCTTTTGATCGGCGACGGCAACAGCGATCTGCTGGCCGGGGAAGCGGTTGACCTGTTCGTCGGCTTTGGGGGTGTCATATCCCGCCCCAAAGTGAAGGAGAGCGCGCCCGTTTTTATAGAGAGTACGAGTCTGGCCCCACTGTTGGGGCTGGCCGGCGGCCCGGCCGAGTTACGAATTCTAAGCAAGTGGTCGATGCAATATCAATCACTTAGTCTAAAAGCCCAATATTTGATCCAAAAAGGAGTCGTGATAATTAACGATGAACACCTCGAATCCAAATTCCAGCAAACATTCTTCAGTACGCCCTGACAAGCACGTCAAGCTTTTCATACCCGGCCCGACCGAGGTCCGCCCGGAAATCCTTGACGCACAAGCCCAATGGATGATCGGCCACCGCATGCCGGAATGCGCCGATCTCATCGGCAACATCCTGCCGAAACTGTCTCAGGTCTTCTTTACGAACCAGACAGTCCTGATCACCGCCTCGTCCGGCACCGGACTATGGGAAGCGGCCGTGCGCAACTGCATCAACAAGAAAGCCCTGACCTGTGTCAATGGCGCTTTCGCCTCGCGCTTCAGCGATGTGGTTAGTCTGAACGGCAAGGACATGGAAGTTCTATCCGTTCCCTGGGGCCAGCCGATCCTGCCCGAACAGGTTGTTGAGCGGCTATCAACGGGCGAATTTGACGCTGTAACCGTCGTCCACAACGAGACCAGCACCGGCGCAACCAGTCCGATCAAGGAGATCGCTCAAGCTATCCGGGCTATGCCGGGCGGCGAAGACATCATGATCCTGGTCGATTCCGTCAGCGGCCTTTCGGGAGCACGAATCGAGATGGACGCTTGGGATCTGGACGTCGTATTGTCGTCGAGCCAGAAGGCGTTCGCCCTGCCCCCGGGCCTGGCATTTTGTGCCGTATCTGACCGGGCCATGGCCAAAGCCAAGACGGTTCCCGCGCGCGGCTACTACTTCGACTTCATTAGCCTGGCCAAATCTATCGCCAAGAATCAGACCCCGGCAACGCCGGCTGTGTCCTTGCTCTACGCGCTGGATCGTCAGCTGGACGACATGATGGCTGAAGGTATGGAAAATCGATTTGCCCGGCACTTGGCCATGCGCGATCGGACGCTTGAATGGTCCAAGTCCAAGGGGTTTGAGATTTTCGTCACGCCCGGCTACGAGTCGCCAACGGTTACCTGCCTGGCAAATAACCTGGAAATCGACATTTCCGCCTTGAACAAATATCTGCGCGGCCACGGCATGATCATCTCCAACGGNNAACCGGGCTTGGCCGAGACCAATTGCTGGAGATCATCCCCGACTACGACGCCCTGATCGTGCGCAGCGACACACAGGTCACGGCCGATTTACTGGCCGCGGCAAAGCGGTTGCGTGTGGTCGGCCGCGCCGGCGTCGGCACAGACAATATCGACGTCAAGGCCGCCACAATGAATGGCGTCGTTGTGATGAACACGCCCGGCGCCAACAGCATGGCGACCGCCGAGATGACGCTGGCGCTAATGCTGGCCGCCGGGCGCAACATCCCGCAAGCCCACGCCTCGCTTAAGGCGGGCGAATGGCAGCGCGGCCATTTTGTCGGCACACAGTTGTACGGCAAAACACTCGGCATCATCGGTTTCGGCCGGGTTGGCAAGCTCGTCTCTGAGCGAGCCAAGGCGTTCGGCATGGAGATTCTGGTCTATGATCCGGCGATCATGGAGGAGACGGCGCGAGATCTCGGAGTATTGTTGGTCGAATTGGACGATCTGTTAGCCGAGTCGGACTTCGTCACACTCCATGCCGCTCTCATTCCTGCGACGACCAACCTGCTCAGTGGCGAATCGCTCGCCCGCATGAAGGACGGCGCGATTCTAATCAATGCTGCCCGTGGCAAGTTGCTCGATGAATTTGCATTGGCCGAATTCCTGAAGAGCGGCAAGCTGGCGGCCGCGGCTGTGGATGTCTATGCTACCGAACCGCCCGATGCCGATCATCCGCTGATCGGCCTGTCCAACGTTGTCCACACACCTCACCTCGGGGCCAGCACACATGAAGCGCAACGCGATGTAGGTATTCAGATCGTTACCCAGGTCGTTTCAGCCTTACGCGGCTCCGACTTTACCTACGCCGTCAATCTGCCGTTCGACATTGAAGGCAACTTTGCGGACATCAAGCCCTATCTGGAATTGGCGGAAACATTAGGACGACTTCATGCCGGATTAGCCGACAAGCCAGTGAAGCGGATCGAGATCGAAGTCCACGGTGATGTGGTCGGTAATCTCGTCCGAGCTATCGGCGCAGGGATGCTGAAGGGTGTCCTCGCCCAGTCGAGCAACGTCCCGGTGAACTATATCAACGCCCCCATTCTCGCTAACGAACGAGGTATCGCCACGACGCAGACGATCGGGATTAATAACCAGGACTACCCTAACCTGGTGGCGAGTCGCGCTATCTGGGATGGCGGCGAACGATTATTGGCCGGCGTCCTGTTCGGCGGCAGCGAGCCTCGAATTGTGCAAATCGATGAATATCGGCTGGAGGCCAAACCCGAAGGCCTCGTGCTGGTGATGCGAAATCTGGACGTACCCGGCGTTATCGGTCAAGTAGGCACCTTGCTGGCAAGTCATGGGGTCAACATCGGCGAATGGCGTCTTGGCCGAGTCTGTCCCGGCGGTGAGGCAATGTCGTTCATTAATCTGGATACCATGCCCAGCGAGGCCACCCTGCGTGAACTCGCCAATATCGAAGCGGTGACGCACGCCAGGGTTGTCAGCCTCTAGCGCGAGGGTTACCGTAAAAATAAAAAAGGCCGCGCATTAAATACGCGGCCTTTTGAAGAGTATGGGTTACCCGGGTTAATCCTTGGGAATGATTCGAACGCGGCGCTGCTTGCCTTCGCCAGCGCTCTCAGTGTACACCTCGGTTGAATTCCGCAAGGTCATGTGGATGATACGGCGCTCGTAAGCCGACATCGGCTCCAGACCAATCGGCTCGCCCCGCTGGCGGGCCTTCTCGGCCATGCGCTGCGCCAATCGCGTCAGTGCTTGCTCGCGCCGCTGGCGAAAGCCCTCGATATCCACAACGAAATTCGATCGCCGATGAAGGCGATGGGCAACCATAAGACGACTAAGGAACTGCAACGAATCCAGAGTCTCCCCACGCGGCCCAATCAACACACCTAGATCGTCGCCCTTGATTTCAATGATATTCACGCGCTGTCCGGTAAGGTCATCCGGTTCAGTCACGTGTCCACTGACTTGCCCTTTGACGTGCATTTTATCCAGAAGCTCAGTGATAATCTCGACGGCTACCTGTTGTTCCGTTTCCAGATTTTCTTCAGACGAAGATGTCGCGTCATCCTCGTCCCCTTCGTCGGCCGGTTGCGCCGCGCGCGTCTGCGGCCGCTCGACCGGTTTGGCCGGCGGTGGCGTGGGCTTGGGCGTTTCCCGAACCGGTGCGAGGGGGGCGCTCGGCTGGGGCGCGGGCGAAGCAGGGGTCTTGGGTGTCACCTCAACAGGAATTACGATGAGGCGAACAATCGCCTCGCGGCTACCTATGCCCAGTAAACCGCGGCTGCCCTCATCGATGACGATGACATTCACTCGATCGCGCTCAATTCCAAGGCGTTGAAGACCCGCGCTAACGGCCGCATCAACCGTTGCACCCCGTGATTCAATTTCCTGATTCGAAGATAATGCCATGATCTATCACCGTTTTGCGGATCGTTTCTTCCGCTTCGCCGTAGACTGGCTGGAAGAAGACGACTTACTCTTGGTTGTGCCCGATCCATTGGCCGATTGATTACTCTTCGATGAAGCAGATTTACCGACCTTTTCATCACCAGCATCAATCACATAAGGGGTCGTACCACCCTTCGCGGCGCGCTCGGCCTTTTCTCTGTCGGTAATTCGCCGCATGTAGAGGCCCTGGAAGATACCGATGATGTTAGCCATGATGAAGTAGATCGACAAGCCCGCAGGGAATTGCAGCGAGAAGAAGCCGAACATGAGCGGCATCGTATACTGCATCGACTGAGTCATCGCTGCCGTCGGGTTATCCTTCTGGTCTTGCCCCTTGGGCGCAGGCGTCAGCAGCTTTTGCTGGATGAACATACTGGCAAAAACCACGATGGGCAACACGAAATAAGGGTCCGGCTGGCTCAGGTTCATCCATAGGAATTTGTTCCCCACCGGGATCAACGGCGTCAGGTCAATAGCCGGATAAACTCGCGGGACCAGTTCGAACAATGATTGGGGAGTTGAACCCAGAACGATGATGATAGCCTGATAGAGACCGATGAGGATGGGAAACTGGATGAGCGTCGGCAAACAACCGGTCAGCGTATCCGCCGGATTGTAACCAATCTTCCGGAATTCCTCCTGCATTTTCTGGGGATTATCCCGATATTTTTTCTGGATGGCCTGAATCTGCGGCTGTATTTCCTGCGTCCGCATCATCGATCGCTGCTGCCGCATATTAAGCGGCAACGTGATCAAGCGGATAACAACCGTGAAGACGGCAATCGCCAGGATAAAATTGTTGCCCAGCACGTCATAAAAGAAGAGCAGGGCATTGATCATGGGGTTAACGATTAGGGTTTCCCACATGGCGGCGTTCTCCTGCGGTTAATTACCGCTTTCCGGCAGCGAATAGCGCCAGAGCTCCTGGCCCGTCGCCAGGTCGAATCCGATGAGCAGGGTATCCGCATTCTGCAACCCCACAACGATGGTGTCTTCACCCACGACAACAGGCGTCGCCAGAAGGGGCGCAGCAGTTGGTTGTGACCATTTTTGCGTGCCGTCGGCTGTCGAATAGGCGGTTAATGTGCCCGAAAGCGTATCGCCTTCGATTTGAGAACCGATATAAAGCGTGTCGCCTACCACAACAGGTGCTGTCTGGATACGATTGCCGGTTGACTTTGTCCAGAGCTGGTCGCCGGTCTCAGCGTCAGCGGCGTGGATATTGCCCTGGATGTCGCTGTAATAGACGACGCCGTCAGCCAGGGCCGATGCGCCCCAGACCCAATCCGACGCGGGAGCGGACCATTGAACCTCACCCGAAGCAATATCAAGGGCGTGAACGTTGCCGTCAAAGCTGGAAACGTAGAGTAAATCCTCGCCCAGCACCGGCCGACTCGCTAAAGCGCCACCCAATGGCGTTTGCCAAATCAGCTCACCCGTATCCGCATTCAAAGCGTAAGTAGACCAATCCATTGAATTAACGTAAAGGATGCCATCGCGATAAGAAGGCTGCCCCCAAATGGCGTGGGCCGTCTCGTAATCCCAGATTTCGCTACCGTCGTTGGCATTCAAAGCGAGGATGTGATTGTCGGCCGTGCCAACAAATACCTTGTCTCCCACCTGAAGCGGTGGTGCGACGATTCGGTCTGTTGCCGAGGTCGAATTGATCCATAGCTCCGTCGGAATACCTGAATCCACGTTCTCCAGCGCGTAAATGGAAACAGTCACGCGGGGGGACAGGAAGCCGCCGGCACGGCCATAGTCGCCGAAGATAACCTGGCCTTCTTCGGCCGAAGGTGCGGAAAAGAATTGAACGGCACCACTCTCAGCGGGGAAGATCCAATCTTGAGTCTGGGTCTCCGGATCATAAGCGAGCACGCGAGGGCCGAAAGCAAGGTAGACCCGGCTCCCGTCCGTGGACAAACCCGCCCAGTTGGTATTGGCGATCTGACCGCTGCATGCGGTTAAAAACATGACCCCGACTGCCACGATCAACAGCCAGAGCGCGGGCCGCCGCAGCGGCCGTCTCAATTGATGCAAGGAACACCTCCCTCACGGAACTGGGTCATAGCCGCCAGGATTGAACGGGTGGCAGCGGCCGATGCGCTTGATCGCCATCCAGCCGCCCTTGAAGAACCCGTATTTTTCGATTGCCTGGTACCCATAGACGGAACACGAGGGCGTAAACCGGCAACTTGGCGGCAGCACTCGCGAGATCGTGTTTTGGTACAGCTTGATAAGTAGTAATGCGATATGTTTCACGATGGTGATCCTTCTCCCTCAGAGGACAACGTTTCATCGATAAGAATCCCGCTCCGGGATAATAGCTCGACCAGTGCACCTTCCAGCTCGCTGTAACTTGCCGTAACAGCGCCTGATCGAGCGACGATAAGACAATCGTAACCCGCCGCCATCTTGTCCAACCGGACACGGAGAATCTCCCGTACCCTGCGCTTGATTCGATTGCGATGAGTAGCCTTGCCGATGTGACGGCCGACGGCGATGGCGAAACGACTCGCCGCGGCGCTCTCTTGAGGTTGACTGTAAACGAACAGGGCAACAAATGGATGTTGCCGGCGCTGCCCCTGCCGGCGGACAAGACCGATATCGGCCGATTGCCGCAAGCGATGTTCAGAAGGCAGCATGAAGGGATCACATAATCATGAACAATTATTTGCCGCCGCCGTAACGCTTGACGGAGCGGTAGGCTGTAGCCGACGTGCCGTTCCAGTTCACGCGCTTGGTATGGCTGTTCATGGAAACAGACATCACACGACGACCGCGGGCGCGACGACGCTTCAGAACATCGCGCCCGCCTTTGGTCGACATGCGCGTGCGGAATCCATGGACGCGCATCCGGCGGCGAATTTTCGGTTGATAGGTACGTTTAGTCATCTCACACTCTCCAAAAAAACAGGGCTTAAATGCCCTGTGACTCAAGCCAACTGATTGAAACTTGCTCGGGTGCCTCGCCGGAAAGCCAAGGAAGCAATGCTACATTATAGCGTAATCACAAGAGCACGGTCAAATCCCGACCGCTCGAAAACGGTCGGAAATGCCGGTTCTAATAAAATTACCCCACAGGTTGGCAATTCTTCTACTCAACCCTGACGATTCCGGCCCCCAAGCCCCGCAATTTTGCCTCAATACGCTCATAGCCGCGATCGATCTGCTGGATATTGTGAATGGTGCTGGTGCCCCGCGCGCAGAGCGCCGCCAACACCATCGCCATGCCGGCTCGAATATCGGGGCTAGTGACGCCGGAGGGGTTGGCGAACAGCTTGCATGGCCCCTGCACCAGCACACGATGGGGATCGCACAATACGATCCTCGCGCCCATAAACGTCAGGTGATCGATGAAGAAGAAGCGACTCTCATACATCCAGTCGTGCAATAAAATGGAGCCGGCGGCTTGGGTGCCCATGACAACGGCGATACTCATGAGGTCCGGTGGAAAACCGGGCCAGGGCAACGGCTTGATCTCAGGAATGCGGCCGCCCAGGCTTTGCTGGATGGCCAGTTCCTGATCGCCCGGCACGATGATGTCTTCGCCGTCTTCAAGCCAGCTAACGCCAAACCGTTTGTACACAAGGCGAATCATGCCCAAATTTCGGGGCTGGGCATCGCGAATACGAATCTCGCCCTTGGTGACGGCCGCCGCACCGATGAAGCTGCCCACTTCCATGAAGTCGGACCCGATACGGTATTCGGCCCCATGCAACCTGTCAACGCCGTCAATGGTCAGCCGATTGCTGCCCACACCCTCGATCCGCGCGCCCATACTATTCAGGAATTGGCACAGGTCACGCACGTGCGGCTCGCATGCCGCATTGTCGATGATCGTTTCCCCGCTAGCCAGGACGGCAGCCATGACGGCATTCTCCGTCGCGGTCACACTGGCCTCTGCCAGAAGAAGCTGACCGGCTCCATGTAGCTGAGGGGCGGCCATTTCAAACACGCCGCGCTGAGCCATGCTCACGCTCACGCCCAGAGCGGTCAGCGCCTGCACATGCGTATCGAGCGGGCGGCCGCCAATCACGTCACCGCCGGGAATAGGCAGTGACACTCGCCCCATCCGCGCCAACATCGGCCCGGCAAATACAAAAGAAGCCCGTGTGCGTGCCGCCAGCACAGGGTCCAGCTCCGTCTTGGTGATATTCTCGGCGTGGATCCGCCAACTCCCTCCGCCCAGATCGGTCATTTCCACGCCCAGATCTCGCAGGATCAGAATCGTGTTTTCCACGTCTCGTATACTGGGGATGTTATGCAGCGTGACCGGCTCGTCGGTCAGCAAACACGCGGGGAGAAGCTTGAGCGCGGCGTTCTTGTTGCCACTGACAGTCACCTCTCCCTCAAGCGGCAGCCCGCCCTCGATAATAAATTTACTCATTGTTCATTCCCGACCGGAAAGTGATCCGACAATTTCAGCCATTGTATCAACGCCCGAATGGGAGGCAAACGGGCTATAATTCTCTCATGCCCATCAGTCACATGAACGGTCACGAACTATATTATTATGAGCGAGGCGACAAGGACGCTGGTTTGACACTGCTCTTCATCCACGGTGCGGGCAGTTCCTCGGAGGTATGGACAGACGACATCACCTCATTGAGCCGATGTCGAACCATTACGCTTGATCTCCCCGGTCACGGCCGATCTGCTCCACCAGGCAGACGCACGGTCGCCCACTACGCCGCCGTTGTCGAGGATTTCACCGATTCCCTGGCCCTGGAGTGCCCAATCCTGGCCGGTCACTCGATGGGCAGTGCTATTGCCTTGACCATTGCCCACCGGGGCCTTGTGCCGCTGCGCGGTCTTATCCTGATGGGCGCGAGCGCCAGGATGCCGGTCGGCGCGCCAATCCTGTCGGGTGCGCTAACCGATCTGGAGAAGGTCGCCACATTTGTGGCCGAGCATGGAGCAGCCCATATCGCGGAAGAATGGCGGGACGCCATCTATCGGCAGATCATGGTCACCGGCGGGATGACGACGTATGGCGATTATCTGGCCTGCAACCGTTTTGACCTGAGGCCGCACCTACCGGCTATAGACGTGCCCGCCTTGCTCATCGCCGGACGGCAGGACAACCTGACGCCGCTACGCTTTTCTGAGTCAACAGCCGCGGCAATGCCCCGCGCCTGCATCTCGATTCTGGAAGACACGGGGCACTTTGCCATGTTAGAGAGACCGCGCGCCGTCCGGCAGCTCATCATGGAATTTCTACGCGATGCAGAGATTGCAACTCGGTAGCCGGTCACGGTTGGCGGCCGTTGAGCACATCCCGCAGTAGGGGAGCAATAGCCTCGACAGCCCGGCCGCGATGGCTGATGCTGTGTTTTTTCTGGGGATGAAGCTGGGCCATCGTCAGGTCGTATTCCGGGAAATAGAAAATCGGGTCGTAGCCAAAGCCGGCCTCCCCGGACGGTTCTCGGGCGATTTTCCCCACGCACAGACCCTCAGACGTGCCGAGAACTTTCCCATCCGGGGCCGCCAGAGCAATCACACAGCAAAACCGCGCCGACCTGAGTGGATCAGGTACTTCCGCCATTTCCTGAAGAAGCAAGGTGTACCGCCCCGCCATGGAAAGCCCCGCTCCCCCATACCGAGCCGTCAGAACACCGGGTCTGCCGCCGAGCGCCTCTACTTCAAGGCCGGAATCATCCGCCAGGGTCAATAGCCCCGTTTGCCTGGCATAGGCTGTCGCCTTGATAACGGCATTCTCCCGAAACGTGCTGCCTGTCTCCGGGACGTCCTCGGTAATTCCGACATCGCTCAACGTGACAAAGTCGATCTGGCCGTTGCCCAGGATGTCGACATACTCCGAAATCTTTCCCTTGTTGTGCGTTGCTACCAGCAACTTTCTGTTGCTTACCTTAACCATGGCTGATACCCTTTCGCGCCGGCTAAGCATTAACCACCGGCTATGCTATAATCCGATTTTATCCCGAAACGAGTTGGAAGGTGTATCGTGAAACTTTCACGCCTGCGTTTTAATTTTGGCTTTCTGTTAGAGGCGGATTATGGCACCATCCGGCAGATCGAACTCGACTACCCCAGCATCAAGCTGAGCGAAGATGTAACCTTGACCCCGTTGGTGGGGTCATTTACAGCCACACGTACCACCGAAGGTATTTACATTCAGGGACAGTTGGAAAGCTCGATGAGCCTGGAGTGCGTGCGCTGCCTGGAAGAAGCCATCGTTCCCGTGAACATCGTCCTGGACGAACTGTTCTTCTATCCGCCCCACATCGCGCCTGCGGGTGAGCATCGCGTGGGCGAGGACGGGATGATCGATCTGGCCCCGCTGGTGCGCGAGCTAAGCCTGTTGAGTGTGCCGATCAAAGTCCTGTGCCGGCCTGATTGTCAGGGCCTGTGCCAGGAATGCGGCGCGAATTTGAATTTTGGGGAATGTGGTTGCGAGACGGAAGAGGTCGACCCACGGCTGGCCGTGCTCCAGTCGCTTCTGAAGAACGACCCGGCTAACAACTAGTTACAGGACAGATCCAGGTTTTTTATGTTTTACGACGAAGCAAAAATCCACATTCGCAGCGGCGACGGTGGAGACGGCATGATTAGTTTTCGCCGCGAGAAATTCGTGCGGCAAGGCGGCCCCGATGGCGGCGATGGGGGGCGCGGTGGCGACGTGATTTTTTCCGCCTCCAGCCATCTGAACAGTCTGGCCAATTTCCAGCGCAACAAGCATTATCGGGCAGGAAACGGCGTGCATGGCACCGTCCAGCGAATGAACGGCGCGAGCGGCGATGATCTGCGGCTCGAGGCCCCACCCGGCACGATTATCCGCAACGCTGAGACCGGCGAAATCCTGGCCGACCTGATTGAGCCGGGACAGAAAGTAGTCATTCTGTCGGGCGGGAGAGGCGGCCGCGGGAATCAGCATTTCGCCACCAGCCGCCATCAGGCTCCGCGAATCGCCGAGCGCGGCGAACCGGGCGAAGAGTTGTGGATCAAGCTGGAGTTGAAGCTCATCGCCGATGTCGGCGTGATCGGCGTGCCCAACGCGGGGAAATCAACGTTGCTCTCCGTCGTCAGCGCCGCGCGCCCGAAAATCGGCGACTATCCATTCACGACTCTGCAACCCAACCTGGGTGTGGCAGCAATCGACGATTACGAGACGATCGTTCTCGCAGATATTCCGGGGCTCATCGAAGGCGCATCCGAAGGCGTTGGGCTGGGTCATGATTTTCTGCGCCACATCGAGCGCACGCG
>JRYI01000877.1_pt1 | contig 24524 bp, 24 predicted proteins | sample 235361 | NCBI WGS metagenome assembly JRYI01 (sample SAMN03074212, study PRJNA261471) | activated sludge metagenome | biome: Common Effluent Treatment Plant; feature: Wastewater; material: Activated sludge; isolation source: activated biomass in a lab-scale reactor treating industrial wastewater at...
CAAACCCTGGATTTTCAGGGCGCACCTTTCACCTATGGCTTCCGCAGCATACCCATTGGGTCTTTTGGCAATAACGACGGCATCAGCAATGTGAGCGTCCGTGAAGGCAACCGCGTTTTCGAGGAATCTTCGCTCAACGGGTATGGAACATTTGAAGTCCGTGAAGAAGGGAATGAGGCGTTCATCAACTGGTATTTCGAGCCGGCTCTGGGAACCCATACCTATACCTTCGCCTACACTGTCCACGGCGCTATCCGCACAGGAACGGCCGAAGAGGGATCGGGCGATCAGCTGTTCTGGACGGTCATCCCCAGCGATCATCCCGCCACAGTAGGCAGCAGCCGCATCACCATCACCCTGCCTGAAGGCGTCGCCCCGCAAAGATATTTCGGCACCAATGAGTACCTCGTCGCCGCCTATTTGAATAATTATCAAACGGATGGGCTTGATATCAACGTCAGCGAGGACGGGCGGATCATCACGTTCGAAACTCGACAGGCCGTCGTTTCCGGCGATAAGCTGGACGTTCGGGTTCAGTTTCCCCACGGGTTGCTGGCGATCGAACAGTCTAAATGGCAGAGAGATGAGGAAGTGAGCGACGCGGTCGGCCTTGGGCTTATCTCTGTATCGCTCTTCCTGCTGGTCGCCGGGCCTCTGGCGGTCATCGCCTTATGGTACGCACGTGGCCGTGACCCCAAACTAGGCATCGTTGTGCCGGATTACCTCGCCGAACCGCCTGATGAGTTACCGCCGGCCATGGCTGGATCGTTGATCGACGAGCGCGTTGATATGCAGGACGTCATCTCAACCTTAACCCACCTGGCCAGTCGCGGCTATCTGACGATGGAAGAGGACGAGAAAAAGGATCACTCCTTTTCGCGAACGGTTAAATCGACAAGCGACCTGAGACCGTTTGAAACGAAATTTCTAACGGACATCTTCGGCGCCGGGGACAACCGCAAACTGTCGGACCTGAAATACAAATTCTCCACCAAGATCCCCCACTTGCGTAATATGATCATGGACGAACTGATCGCAGAAGGTTATCTGCCGGCGAAACCATCCTCAGTTCGCAATCGCTATATCGCCCTGGCGATCATCGTAGGGGTGCTTGGCGTCGTCATGTCATTTATGATAGGCGTTCTGTTCCCTCCGGCAGCAGGATACATTTGCTTCCCATTATTCACCTTCCCCCTGATCGGTCTCGCGATACTCATCGCTGCGCGATTCATGCCCAGAAAAACCGCCAAGGGCGCGGAGTCGGCCGCCAAGTGGAACGCATTCAAAACATACCTGAAGAACATCAAACAATACACCGACATCGAGGGCGCCGAAGAGATATTTGACAAATATCTACCCTATGCCGTCGCGTTCGGGATGGAAAGGTCCTACATCAATACCTTTTCACAATCATCGACTGCTTCAATGCCGCCTTGGTATATGCCATACCCGCGAATTAATACAATGGGCGGTGGAATGGCAGGTGGATCGCGCCCCTCATCCGGGACAAGCGGAAGTTCTGGCGGCGGCATGCCCAACCTGAACGACGTTTCCGGTGGGTTAACAGGCGGGCTGGCGGGTATGTCTGCCGGGTTGACGCGCATGTTAAATAACACGTCAAACGTGCTGAGGAGCACACCGCCGCCATCCAGTACTGGTGGCAGCCGCTCCGGCGGTGGTTTCAGCGGTGGCGGCTTCAGCGGCGGGTTTAGCGGCGGCTCGTCAGGCGGCGGTGGCTCATCCGGTTTTGGTTGATTCCGATCGTTGGGATCGCAAGTCAGAAAGGGTATATGGTTATGGGAAAGACGTTGGGAATTATCCTGATTATCGGCGGCCTCGTCGTGGGCGGCATCATCATTTTTCTGATGTCCGTCTACCGGAGCGAAGGCAGCCTGACTTCCGGCGCAGCCACACTGGGCATGGTGCTTGGCTTCCTGGTGCTGGTGCTACCGCAATTGGCTATCGGCACGTTTATTCTCATGCGCGGCAAGAAAGAGGCGGGTATCGCCGAATCGGCCGCCAAACAACGCAAGATGCTGGGCATGATCAAGGCCCACGGACAAGTCAATATCGCCGATTTGGCCATCGATTTACAGTCGAGCCGGGACGAAGTCAAGGGTATGATCTACGAACTGGTCAACATGGGTCTCTATAGCGGCTATATCAATTGGCCCGAGGGAACACTTTACTCCAGCGAGGCCAGTGAGTTGCGAACCCTCGACCGTTGCAAGAGCTGCAACGGCCAGCTGGAATTGGCAGGCAAGGGCGTGATTCGTTGCCCTTTTTGTGGGACGGAATATTTCCTGCCCTGACATGCGAGCAGACGGCATATCGGCTTGCAACCAGGGGAACTCTTTGGGTATAAAGTATCGCTGGTTTTTCGACTGGAATCGAACATACGTCGAAGCCACACATGTTGATGAAGGAGTGCAATAAGAAAATGGTCGACAAAGTAGAAGGGTTTTACGAAAAGATAGTGGGGGACACCGGCACATTGCAAAATTTGCTCGGCAAGCTCCCCGGCCTCAGAGGCTACATGGAGCGCGGCAAGCGAAGGGAAGCCGACCAGTTGTTGCGCGACACAATCACCGGCCGTCTGGAGCAGATTAGGCTGGATTACAGTTCCGCTTTTCGGGCGGTCGGCCGCGACATCGTTATGGCGATGGAGTACGCGGAACAGATGGGGCGAGCAGATAATTTGATGATGGGTCTCATCGGCAAAATCAAGGATGCACCGGTGGGCTATGCGGGCTTCTTCTCGGCCGTCAAGGTTGATGAGGAGGATCTGGCCCGACTCTATTCGTTCGATGAGCAGATGCTCAACCACGCCGATCAGATCGGAGCCGAGGTTGATGCTCTTTCCAAGGCGGTCGCCGATGGCGGCAATCTGCAAGGCTCGCTCGACGCGCTGACATCCACATTGCTGGAAGCCAACGCTACATTTAACTCCCGTCAGGAAGTCCTGAACGGGATCAAGTAAAACGATAGGAGGATTTTCAACAATGCCCAAGATATTTGATCGCGTCGCAGTAGAAAGCTGGCAGCGAGACGAAGTCATCCAGAAGTTCCCCCGCGAAGGGTTGGGCGACATCAAGCTCGGCTCGCAACTCATCGTCAACCCGGGCGAGATCGCGGTATTCGTGCGCGGCGGCGAGGCTATGGGGACATTCACCCCCGGTCGCCATACCCTGACGACCGAGAACCTGCCGATCCTTACCAACCTGCTCGAGGCGGGATTGTTCGGCGGAGCCAATGTGTTCACCGCCGATGTCTATTTCGTCAAGACAACCGACCTTACGCTGAAGTGGGGCACAGTCAATCCGATCATCGTNNNGGCCCTGCTCAGCTGCAATCCTTCACCAAGGAGCTAAACGATCTGCTCGTCGGCCTTCTGCAGGAAGAGTTCGACGCCATTGGCATGGTGTTGGTTAATTTCGCCATCAACCTGTCGCTGCACCCCGATTCGCTCAAGGTCGTCACCAACATGGGTTATGGCACCAGCTATGTCCAGATGCAGCAGGCCGATGCGCTCATGGCCGCGGCCAGCAACCCGTCCGGCGGCGCGTTGAGCGAGGTCGGTTTCGGCGCAATGGGTATGGCTGCCATGCAGCAACAGCAACTGATGCAGCAACAACTGCTTCAGCAGCAACAAGCGGCGCAGCAAGCGGCCGCGGGCAGCCAGGCTGCCGGAACTCCGCCCCCCGCGGCGGCCACACCTGCCCCCGCTCCCGCGGGTGGCCCTTTGCCCATGCCGGACATTATGACCCCGGAACAGGCGGCCGAGTTCCTGCAGGTGTCGTTACCTGACGTGGTATCGGCCATCGAGGCCGGGGAGTTGAAGGCCAGGAAGATCGGCTCGTCCTATCGCATCAGCAAGGCCAATCTGGAAGAGTTTTTGGGCGGCTAATCAGTCAATCAATCCAACTTATTGGAACGACGCCGGGATTGCGCTTTGCATCCCGGCGTTTTTTATTGCCGGCCCAACCATGCAATAGAAAGGCACAGGCTGGAGGGATGATTCGGGGGGACTGGCTAAATTAAATTCAGGAACTCGCATCAATCTGATCGAGCAGGTCGTGAATACACCCCAGAGCTTGAGGAACGGCCGCCGCGACCGCCGGCGTCAATGATTCCGAAATCTCGAAAGAACCACCGGTAATAGTCACCATATGGGCCGGGGGACATCGGCCGAACAAATCGGCGGCCATCGACAGGATACCATCCGGAGTAATTTGGTGCGAGCCAGGATGGGCCATGACCGGCCAGATGGGAAAACAGCGCACCTCCCCCGGTACATCGCCTATAGCGGCGTCGACAAAGATGACTTGCTCGGCGGCGCTAATCGGCTCGGCCCACTCCGGCGTCAACTGATGAATGGCCACGGCCGTCTCATCGGGAACCAGGCCGTCCAGCGCCTCGATCACGTGCCATCCGGCCGCGTCATCGCCGCAGAGAGGGTTGCCATAGCCAAGGATGAGAAATTTGGTTTTATCGCCCATGGCAGCCGAAAGTCCAAGGGGCATGCTTCTTCGTCAAGCACGCCCCATCAACTCAAAACCTTAACCTTGACGTACTTCATCCAGCAATTCGCCATCCGGCGAGCGCAACTCGATTCGGAGCGGCATTTGGCCGAAGGCATGGGTTGAACAGCTAAGGCAGGGATCGAAGGTGCGAATGACGGCTTCGACCCGGTTAAGCATACCTTCCTCGATCTTCTCACCATGCACGAAGTAGCGCGCCACCTGATAGACCCCCTTGTTCATCGCCAGGCTGTTGTGGCCGGTAGCGATGATCAGATTGGCCCAAACCATCATACCCTGACGGTCGATCTTGTAATGATGCATCAGCGTGCCGCGCGGGGCCTCGCTGACACCGATGCCTTCCAGGCTATTGGGGTCGGCCTTGGCGCGAATGTGGTCGCTCAGGATATCGGGTGAATTCAGCAGCTTATCGATCTTCTCGACACAGTAGAGCATCTCGATGAGCCGGGCATAGTGGTACTGGAAGGAGCTGAGCGACGCTCCACGTTCCAGCATGCGAAACTCAGCCCATTCTTCATCAGCCATCGGCGTGCCGATGCGGTCGATGAGATTCAGGCGGGCCAGCGGGCCGACGCGATAGATGCCGTCCGGATAACCCAGCGCCTTGTAATAGGGCGACTTGAGATAAGAATCCGGCTCGACAGCCTCCTCGATATAGTCTCCAAACTTATTCGGTTCGATCTTGTCGGCGATGATGCGGCCGGTGGCGTCGATAAAGCGCAGCTTGCCGTCATACATCTCTAGTTCACCGTCATCCGTGACAAGGCCCATGAACAACGACGGGAAATTGGCGAACGTACGTATCTCGGCGTCGAAATGGCCGAACACTTCCTTGTACCAGTCCAACGTCCGGCGAACACGGATGATCGCCTCCGGCACCTTGGCCAGGATGGTATCGCGCCGGTCCTCCGTCAGTGGAGCGCTCACCCCGCCAGGGACGACCCATGCCGGGTGGATCCGTTTGCCGGCCAACAGGGCTATCGTTTCCTGCCCGTACTGCCGCAGCCAGATACCGTCCTTGGCGAGATCGGGCATTTGCTCAGCCACGCCAAAGATATGACGCTTGGCGGGATCGGCGTCCATACCCAACACCAGGTCGGGCGACGACAGGTGGAAGAAACTCAACGCATGGGATTGCAGAATCTGCGACAGGTTCAGCACCTGCCGCAGCTTGGCGGCCGTCTCCGGGATTTTGACGGCCATCAGGGCGTCGCAAGCCTTGGCCGAGGCGACGAGATGGCTGACCGGACAGATACCGCATATGCGGGCGGTCAGGGAGGGCATCTCATGGAACGGCCGCCCCTCAACCAGTTTCTCAAAACCGCGAAACTGGGTGACATGGAAACGAGCCGCATCCACCCGCCCGGAGTCATCCAGATGGATGGTGATCTTGCTATGACCTTCGATTCGAGTGACGGGGTCAATCGTGATTGTCTTGCTCATGACATTCGTCCTTTCGTTTAGGCCCCGAAGCGAGTCAAGGTTCGCATATCAGGGATACGTCCGGCCAGCAGTTCGGTGAGAGCGAAAAAAATGTTGTCAGCCGAAGGCGGGCAACCGGGGATGAACACATCGACCGGCACGATCTGATGCACCGGCACCGAGAGCTTGCGCAGCGGCGGTATGACATCGACCGGGATTTGTTGGTTGAGGGCTGCATTTTCCAGATAGGCGCGATCGAGCACTTGCTGAGTGGTGAAGCGATTGCGCATGGCCGGCACGTTAGCCGTCACCGCACAATCGCCCAGAGAAACCAGCAGGCGGGTATGAGCGCGCACCATCTTGATCTTGTGATAATCCTCTTCGCTGCTCACCGCTCCCTCGATGAGGGTGATGTCGACCATCTCAGGAAATTCCTTGTTATCGACAAGCGGGCTATAGACCAGATCAGCCTGGGCCGCCAGATCAAGGATTCGCTCGTCGATGTCAAGAAAGGACATGTGACAGCCGGAACAGCCATCGAGCCACACGGTAGCCATGGTTGGTTTATTACTCATTTCGGCCTTCCCTCATAGAGCGCAGATAGGGTAGAAATTCGCGCCGCTTCTTCATCTCAGCCACGGCTTTGCCCTTGGTGAACAAGGCCCCTGTCGGGCAAACCTGAACGCATTTACCGCAACGTGTGCAGCTCTCGGCCAGGCCCCATGGCTCGTTGAGATCGCTGATGATCTGGCACTCGACGCCACGCCCCATCACATCCCAGGTGTGCGCGCCCTCGATCTCATCACAAACACGCACGCAACGGGTACAGAGAATGCACCGGTTGGGATCATGAACGTAATAGGGATGGGAGGCATCCACAGCCAGATCGGGATACAGATAAGGAACGCCGACATGGGATATACCCAGCTTGCCGGCCATCCATTGCAATTCGCAATTGCCGTTCGAAACACAAACAGCGCAGACATGATTGCGCTCGGAGAACAACAAGTCGAGTGCCTGGCGACGATACATCTGCAGGCGTTCGGAATTGGTGATGACTTCCATGCCTTCTTCAGCATAAGTCATACAAGCTGGAAGCAGCTTGGCGGTGCCCTTCACCTCAACCAGGCACAAGCGGCATGATCCAATATCATGAACACCTTCCAGATGGCAGAGGGTTGGAATAAAGATGCCGTTCTCCTGGGCCAATTCGAGGATAGTCTCATCCTCGCGCGCGCCCACATCGATGCCATCGATTTTTAGTGTCTTGATACGTGTCTTGAAAGGACGTTTCATCGAGCCACCTCCATATGTCCCGTCACAGGTCCGGAATCAACTGGTTCAGGGAGCATGCAATCTAGATATTCCTGACGGAAGTATCGCAATGTGCTGAGGACGGGATTTGGCGCGGTCTGGCCCAGACCGCAAAGGCTGGTATTGCGTACCATTTCGCACAGCTTCTCCAACAGGACGAGGTCATGAGGAGTCGCCTCGCGGCGGCTAAACTTGTCCAGAATATTGTACATGTGGACAGTACCGACCCGGCAGGGCACGCACCGCCCGCATGACTCGGTCATGCAAAACTCCATAAAGTAGCGAGCTACCTCAACCATAGAGGTGTTCTCATCCATCACAATCATGCCGCCGGAGCCCATGATTGACCCTAACTGGGCAAGGGATGCATAGTCGACATGAGTATCAAAATAGTCGACTGGAATACATCCTCCGGATGGGCCACCTGTCTGGATCGCCTTACATTTGCCCCCATCGGAAATACCGCCGCCAATTTCATAGATAATGTCATGGATCGTGGTGCCCATCGGCACTTCGATCAGACCTGTATTTTTTATGTTCCCGGCAAGGGCGAAGACCTTGGTTCCCTTACTGTTGACGGTGCCTATTTGAGCGTACCAATCGCCACCGTTCCGAATGATGGGAGCGATGTTGGCCAAGGTCTCAACATTGTTGATCAACGTTGGCTTACCCCAAAGGCCAAATTCAGCCGGATATGGCGGTCTCGGTCGTGGCTGGCCCCGCTTACCCTCGATTGAAGCGATGAGAGCAGTCTCCTCGCCACAGACGAATGCACCTGCCCCCAGGCGAATCTCGATGTGGAAACTAAAGAGGGTTCCACCAATACCACTCCCCAACAAATTGGCTCGACGCGCCTGCCGGATCGCTGTTTTCAGGCGCTCCACAGCCAGCGGATACTCGCCGCGTACATATACGTAACCCTGGGATGCTCCGACGGCATAACCGGCTATCGCCATGCCCTCGAGGATACGGTGCGGATCGCTCTCCAGGACGCTGCGATCCATGAACGCGCCGGGATCCCCCTCATCAGCATTACAAATTATGTATTTGGTGTCATCATCAGATTTGGCAACAGTGGTCCACTTAAGGCCGGTTGGATACCCTCCCCCGCCCCGTCCTCGCAAGCCGCTGGCGATGATTTCATCAATGACTTCAGACGGAGTCATTTCTGTAATCGCTTTCATCAAAGCCGCATAACCATCTCGAGCGATATATTCATCGATACTCTCAGGATCGATCAGACCGAGATTCTCCAGCGCGATCTTCTTTTGCCGCGTGAAAAACGGTATGTCGGTCGGGCATCTAAGCCTCTCAACAGGCTTGCCTCCCAATGAGTCAACAATGTCCGCAACATCCTCTATCTTTACATTTTGATAGAGAACTTCATCCGGTTTTTCCGGTTCAACAGTTATAAGCGGACCGGCAACACAGAGCCCCATACAACCGGCTCCACGAACCCGGCACCACTTTTCCCTACTGTGATCCTTGACTTCTTTTTCGAGAGCTTCCTTTATCTCGTTGCTTTGGGAAGATGCACAACCAGCCGCAGTACACACATTGATGGTATGAGAATACTGCTCTTCCTTTGCTCTCTCGTTACTGGTGATTTCCTCAAGCTTGTTGAACATCTTCCACCTCTCGTAGGACGCGAAGCCTTTTCATGGTTTCCTCAACGTCCAACTTCCCGGCGATTTGCCCATTGATCACCGCTGCGGGGGCGAGACCGCATGAACCGATACAGCGCCCCGTCATCAGCGACAGGTGTCCATCTTCTGTCGTCTCACCGCGTAATACGCCATATTCTTTTTCAATCTGCTCTAACAAAGCGGGGGCACCCTTGATGTAGCAGGCCGTCCCCAGGCAAACAACGCAAGAATTGCGTCCAGCGGGTTTGAGGCTAAACATGTGATAAAAAGTCGATACGCCATATACATGGCTAAGTGGGGCGTTCAGCGAGGCCGCCACGAAGCGCAGTGATTCGTCATCCAGAAATCCGAATGACTGCTGCACCGTATGTAAAGTCTCAATCAGCCCATCTCGGGCAAAGCCGTTGCGTTGCATGGTCGCCTGGACGATTCTCCAACGCTTATCGTCCGAGGGTGGTTCAATCTTCTCGTTCCGCGAATTCATAGCTCTCCTTTCCCATCGGCTCCCCCTGTCCCTCATGAGACCACGAGATAATCTGCGCCGGGACCGAGGTCAGCCCAGTAGGATTTTGATTGAAATTCGGGCATGACCGATCATCTCCTATAGGCAGACGATCGGCCGAACCTGGCGTGGGTGCTCAAGTCACCTGTATTTTGACATACAGGAAACAAAGCCGTTAGTGAAATTTGTCACAAATAGTTGCGATAAGTGTCACATATCGCTGATGAGGGTACCGGCAGGTGTTGTGGGGTCGGCCAATAGGCGGCCCAGTAGGCCGGGGATGAGGCCGGAAAAGATGCGAATGGATAGTCCGTGAAGTAATTCAGCCAACTCGATCATGGCGGTCACCTTGGCGACCATACCGCCGGTCACGTCAGTTCCTCGCGAGCCGCCCAGAGCCGGCAGATAATCTTCCAGGTTGGCCCGGCTTAATTGAGGGATAACCGCCCCTTTCAGGTCGAGCACACCGGGGGTTTCCCCCGCCAGAAGGAGATAGCGCGGCCGCAATTGGGCAGTCAAATAATCCATCACCTCTTCAGTGGAGATGATCGTGCCGCCGCGGGCGACGTCGAAGGCCACATCACCAAAGACAACCGGCACAAGGGCCGCATCCAGTGCGGACTTGATCGGGGAGACCGACAGACCGGTGATCCGTCCATCGGTGACGGTGGCTGAGGCGGAGGGCGGTAATCCGATGGCCGGAACGCCACACGCCAACAGGGCGGCGATGACATGACGATCCAGGCGTGCGGCGGCGTCGCTGACCTCGGCAAAACCGAACCACTGGTCACGGCCGGACACCCCCATTCGAGTGCCATGTCTGGCTCCAGCCACATGGCCGAATGAGCCGCTGCCATGGCCAAGCACCAGGCGCAAACCGGGGTTTTCGGCTCTGGCGTCGGCTATCTCCTGCGCAAGCCGCTCCAACACATCCGATCGGAGCGCTTCGACCGCCGTTTTATCGGTCAACAGGGAGCCGCCTAATTTCAGAAAGATGATATCGTCCATTGCGCCTGTTTACGCCGAAGCCAGACGTTGCCGCACATAGCCGACGGCCGTCTCGGCCGAATGCGCCAGATAGATGAGGTCCATGTCGCGGGGGCGAATATACTCTTCCTGAGAAAAAGTGCGGATTGTCTCGCGCCAAAGTGGGCCAAGGAGCACCAGCGGCCGCCGAGGCGCCTCGTCCGTCTGCATCAGACTCCAGGCCAGGGAAACCTCCGACAGCGTACCAATTCCGCCCGGCAGCGCGATCATGCCCTGAAACCGGTTCACGAGATACAGCAAACGCTCCGTCTGACTCTCCAGCTTGATCTCCTCGGCGACCCACTCATTGGCGGGCATCGGACGCCATCTCTCCATGTGGCTGGACGTGACGCCGATCACCCGCCCACCGGCTTCGGACGCGCCACGGCTGACGGCAGCCATGGTCCCACCGTAGCCGCCGGTCGCGACGGCGAGACCGGCTTCGGCCAATAATTGCCCTAACCGCCGCGCCTCAGCATAAGGCGTACTATCAGGCTGTGGGGTTGAACTACCAAATACGGCTATGACTGGCTCAGACATCACATACTCTCCTGGAAGAGAACAAATAGACAGATTTATCTGGTTTCATGACTATCAGTCGACTTTGTCAGCCAGACCGGGGATACCAAATACGCCAGCTGCATGGCGAACACCGTTACGAATAGCCTCGCTCACGACAGCGACGGCCATATTGTTGACCAGATTGATCTCAGCGCTCACCTGTCGCGTGGAAAGGGCAAAGGCCATATCGCCGTCATGGCGGGTATGGCTCGGCCGCACGGAAATGGCCATGCCATTGTGAGCCTGATGTGTCAGTCTGGCCAACTCGCTGCGGCTGAGATCGGCATTAGTGGCCACGACGACGAGCGTCGTATTGGTGCCTGATGGCGGCAGAACAGCCATATCGACATAGCGCAGCGCATGTTGGTCAACCATCCAGCCGCCTTCCGGATTGCGCGCACCGGCCAGCACCGTGCCGTCCGCATTAACAACATCACCGACGGCATTGACTGCCGCCGCGGCCGCGACAACCACATCGCCGACGCGCATCGAATACACACCGAAACCGCCTTTCATCATACAAGGAAAGCCAGCCCACTTGCCCACCAGAACCCCGGCCCCCACGCCAACATTGCCTTGTTCGACCTCCCCTGTGAAGGATTCCGCGGCGATACAGGCGGCATAACCCCCATCCGCATCGGGAACAGAGGCACTGCTGGCCACTCCCATATCAAACACGACGGCCGCCGGAACAATAGGCACCGGCCGTATCGGCGTCGGGTGGCCGATGCCGAGTTCGGCCAGCCGGCGCATGACGCCATCGGCCGCCGCCAGACCAAACGCGCTCCCGCCGGTCAGAAGGATTGCGTTAACCTCCTTGTCATCCGGCTTGTCAGGCGCCAGCAAGGCCAGCTCACGACTGCCGGGAGCCGGGCCGCGCGCGTCCACGCTGCCGTATGTCCCTGCCGGGCAGAGAAACACCGTGCACCCGGTGTTGTGCTCGCTATAAGTTGTATGGCCGATGCGAATACCGGCAAAGTCGAACATGTGGCAGCTCCTTGCGAGATCAATCGCCGCGGGTCTTCAATAGCCCCACAGCTTCACATAATTATTGGCCGAGGACGACGAGCGATGAAACCAGGTGACAAACATCGCTGACTACTGATTATCCCATCAAACCCTGGCAACAAGAAATTGGCGAATGGCCTGGTTAACCTCATTCGCTCGCTCGATGAAAAACAGGTGGCCAGCCCCGGGATACATGATCAGTTCAGCATCGTGGATATACTCGGCCAGAAGGCGGCCGTTCTCCGGCGGAATCATAAGGTCTGCATCGCCATGCAGGATAAGAGTCGGTTGGCGAATATCGGCCAAACGATCGGCGACATCATGAAAGAGAATGGCCTGCAATTGGCCTATCTGCCCCGCCGGCGTCTGGGGGTTGGCGACGGAGATATCCGCGAGGCGTTCAACCACCTCCGGATGCTCAGCCGCAAAGCTGTCACTCATCGACTTCCAAAGGCCGTTGTGGAAATCCCGGCGAGCATCACCACTTCGGGGCGGATCGGCCAGCGCCTGGAGAACCCGCTCCTCACTACTGACCCATAATCGTCCGCCGGCGGAGGTACAGCCCAGGACAAGCCGCCGGACGCGCTCCGGGTAATCCAGCGCCATATTCAGAGCGATCATCCCTCCCATGCTGAACCCGAACACATGGGCCGAGGCGATTCCCAGGGCGGAGAGAACGGCGGCGGCGTCACCGGCCATATTGGCGATCGTGTAGTCCGCAGGCAACGGTGCGGATCGACCTGACCCGCGGTTATCGAAGGTGATGACGTAGAAGTCGGCCGCCAGATCAGCCATCTGCCACGCGGCTTTAGGGGTGTAATCGGTAATCCCGGTGATAATCAGCAATGGCGGCGCAGCCGGATCCCCGGCCGTCTCATAGAAAAACGGGATATCGTCGATGATAACGGTAGGCATAGACAACAATCCGGAATATAGGCCACAACTCTAACACCGGATTTACGCAATTCCAAGATTATAAAGCTATCCTTTAGTCTTGACCTGAAGGAACCCGGTCTCAACGGCCGAAATGCACTCAAGTTTAGCCTGTGTGCTAGAATCTACGGTCGTCGCCTTAGGATACAGATATGTCGCGAGCATTAGTAGACATTCGAATCTTGCAGCGGGAATTCCTGCTGGCAATCAGTCGGGCGCTAACGGCCGAGTTGGACCTGCACGACCTCCTGCGGCTCATCCTCAAGTCATCCGTGGAGCTGGTATCCGGCAAGGCAGGGCTGATCGCCCTGGTTGACGAGAGCGGCGAAACATTGCAAGTAGCGGCCGTCTACGGCATCCCGCCCCATCTGGTTGACCTGTTTGCCCCATTGGTACGCGAAGTCCCCTACCACGAAGAGCATGAGGGTGAGTCTTTCTTCGAGCTAAAAACCCGGCTGCACCGCATCATGAGCGAGGCCGATCTTGGTCTGACCCAGGTCATCCGCCTGCCGCTCAATATCGGCGGGCAAGTCACCGGCCTCATATACGTTTTCCAATCAGGCAACTACTACTTTGTCGAGGACGCGCCGAATTTGCTGCGCAGTTTTGCCGAGCAAGCGGCCATTGCCGTTCGAAACGCCCGCCTCTACCAGGCGGTGAGGCAAGAGAAACAGCGCCTGGACGCCATCCTGGAGCAGAGCGCCGACGGTGTGATGATCCTCGACCGGTATCTGCGCATCACGGTATTCAACCAGGCGCTCAGTTATATGACCGGTTGGCCGGCGGCCGAAGCGATCGGCCGGTCGCATGACGAAGTCATTGACTGGATCAACCTGAAGTCCGACTCCGATCTGAACGAGGCTCTGGAAAACAAGTGGCCACTCCCAAATGCAGCTCATCTATACGTCGAAGGAGAAGCGCGCCGCCACAAGGACACCAACTGCCCCGGCGACAGCAGCGTTATCAGTCTGGGTGTTACCTACGCACCTCTGATGGATGAGGACGGGCGAATGACCGATATCATCGCCAACGTCCGGGACCTGACGCGCTATCGTGAAGAGGAAGCGTTGCAGAAGACGTTCATCTCCATCGTCAGCCATGAGCTAAAAACGCCGGTGTCGATCATCAAGGGGTATGCCAACACGTTGCGACGGCCGGATGCGAATTGGTCGCCCGAGGTTCTGAATGAGTCGCTGGTCGATATCGAAGAGGAGGCCGATAACCTCAATTCATTGATCGATAATTTGCTGGAAGTGTCACGCCTGCAAGCCGGGACGTTTGCTCTGGAGATCAGCGATGAGGTCAGCCTGCCCAGGATCGCTTCATCGGTAGCCCGTCGTTTCAGCACTCAATCATCAAATCACAAGATCGATGTCGATTTCCCCGAGGATTTCCCCATCGTGATCGGCGACTCCCGACGGCTGACTCAGGTGCTCAACAACTTGCTCAGCAACGCGATCAAGTATTCGCCCGACGGCGGCCGCATTACAATCAAGGGGGAGATTCACCCTGAACATGTCACCGTAGCAGTAAGTGACGAGGGGATCGGCATCCCGACCCGCGACCACGGCCGCTTGTTCCAGAAATTTTCCCGGCTGGATAATGCTCTCAGTCGAAAAACGGAGGGCACCGGTCTAGGGTTATATCTATCCCGCGCTATCATTGAGGCTCATCATGGGCGCATCTGGTTCCATAGCAATAGCGACGACGAACCGGGCGCGCCAGGAACGACGTTTACCTTCTCGTTACCGCGAGATTAACCATTTAAAATCTAACCTTCCGCCACGCGGAAATTACGACGTGCACACAATACGGCGTTGACCGGGGGCCGTCGTGTAAACCAAAGGAGAAACTATGCAAACGCAGATCACCTGCCCAAACTGTGGAACGCCCTATCTGGCCGATATCCATCAAATTATCGACGTCGGCCGGCACCCTGAACTAAAAGAGATGCTGCTATCGGGGCAATTGAACTTCGCCGTGTGCCCAAACTGCGGCGCGGGCGGCCGCATCGCCACCCCCCTGCTATACCATGACCCGGCCCACGACATCTTCATGATCCACGTGCCGCAGGAAATGAATATGGACCACGTCCGGCGCGAGGAACTGGTGGGCAAGCTCGTCCAGCAGGCGATGAACGAAACGCCCATGGAGCAGCGTCGAGGCTACATGTTTAATCCCCAAACGATGCTGACGATGCAAAGCTTTATGGAGAAGGTCTGGGGAACCGAAGGGGTAACGCCGGAGATGCTGGCTCGTCAACAGCGGCAGGTCGATCTTATGCGGAGGATGGCGACAGCCTCGCCCGACGTGCAAGATATCCTCATTCAGGAAAATAGCCGGGATATCGACGAGACTTTCTTCGCCATCTTGCGCTCGCAAATCGAAGCCATGAGCCAGATGAGCGACGGCAACCAGGTCGTGGGCCTGCTCAACTTGCAGGCCAAGCTGATGACCGGCACTGAAATCGGCCGCCGGCTGGAAAAGCAGCAGATGACCCTCCACTCACTGAATCGCGATGCAAGGAAAGCCGGTGAACTAGGCCCGGATTTATTGGCCAAGTACATCATCGCCAACGAGGAGGATGAATCGTTGGTGACCGCCCTGGCGCTCACCGGTCGGGGAGCGTTGACCTATGAATTCTTCGCCAAGTTAACCGCCGAAGCAGAGAAACGTGAGAAGGCCGGCGACAAGGCCGGGGCAGAACGTCTGGGACAACGGCGCGACCAACTGCTCAAAATGCAGCGCGAAATCCAGGAGGCGACCCAGCAAGTGTTGAAGGAGGCCCAGGACGTCCTGGATAACATCCTCAAGGCCGATAATCTGGAAGAGGCCGTCAATGCCAATCTGGGTCGAATCGATGAAGCTTTTATCCATGTCCTGGAGGCGCGCCAACTGCACGCCCAACAGAGCGGCCGTCGCGAGGAAGCCGAAAAGCTGCGCCGCATCCAGGAGATCATCATCGCCCAGGCACAAGGGGATTCATCGCCCCAGGCCGAATTCCTCGCCCAGTTGGTCAGCGCGGCCAACAAGCAGGAACGCGAGCAACTGATGGCTGCCGCGCCCGATCTCGTCTCCGGCGAGTTGGTCGAAGTGGTGGATTTACTGCGCAACCAACTATCCAACTCCGGACAGACGGACCTGGAAAATCGGCTGGATGAAATTCGGTCGGAACTGAAGAATAAACTGGCAATTCCCGACGGGGATTAGCGCGAGGCTACTCTCGCAGGCAAATGGCGCGTTCGGCGGACACGGGTATCGCCGGACGCGCTTATTGTTGAGTAACTCACGACGGATTGTCGAGCCGAAAACCGTGGCCGCGGACCGTGACGATATAATTATGCTCGTCCAGTTCGTTCAGGCGATCGCGCAGGCGGCGAACCAGTGCGTCAATGGCTTGCTCCGACACGCCGATTCCTCCGGTTCCCGGCCACACCGCTTCAATGATGTCGTCACGGCCGCACACGGCACCGTTGGCATCATACAGCATCTGCAACAATCGGAATTGAGCCAGAGAAAGAGGCGGATCAAGTTCCCGGCCTTTGATCGAGACGGTGCGCCTGTTTTCCTCCAACACCATACCGCTGCGATCATGCCGGGGGAGGTCAAAGCTAAGGGGTACGGTTGCGTCGGTGCCGACGAACAGCATTCGCACACAAAGCGCGATCTGAATCTCGTCGCCGTCTTGCAGGGGAGCCGTTCCCTTCACCTGTTGGCCATTGAGAAAAGTGCCGTTTTTACTGTCGAGGTCTTCCAGGTAATAGCGACCGTCGCGATAGAGAACCTTGGAATGATAACGCGATACTTGCCGCTCGGGCAGCACGATATCGGCATCATTTCCGCGTCCAATCAGCATTTCATCGTTGGCAAGCATCCAGCGCTGTCCTAACAACTCTCCTTCGCTCACCATTAAGACGGGTCTATCGTCCATGCGTCTAATCCTCACCGGTATAACTGAGAACCTTCCCTCCAAGTATGACAGCCTCCCGGTCTTTGAATTATAATGGATAGTATGAGTAATAGTCCAATAATCGCCCCGGCCATGGTCCGGTCAGATCAGGAAGCAGAATTCCAGGATGCCCTGATCACCCCCCACGCGCCAGGGACGGTGTTGCGCGAACGATATCGATTAACCAACATCGTTGGCCGGGGCGGCATGGGCAATGTCTATCGAGCGGAAGATCTGCGGCTACCCGGTCGATTATGCGCCATCAAGGAAGTGACGCCCGACAAGACCCTGTCGGCCGAATTGCGCGAACAAGCCAACCAGCAATTTCTGCAGGAAGCCAGCATCCTCGCCCAACTCGATCACCCCAATTTGCCCAAGGTGTCTGACTTTTTCTCAGACAACGGCCGCGATTACCTGGTGATGGACTTCGTGCCCGGCAAAGATCTAAAGCAATTGCTGGATGAGAGCCGCGACGAAGGTCACAAGTTGACCGAACGCACGGTGCTGGGTTGGGCCGCGCAGATCATCGACGCGCTTAGCTACCTGCACCGGCAGACCCCGCCGGTCGTCCATCGCGATATCAAGCCCAGTAACATCAAGCTGACGCCCGACGGCCGCATCAAGCTGGTCGACTTCGGGCTGGTGAAGCTTCTGTCGCCGGATGAGTCGAGGACGATTACGGTCGTGCAGGGGCGCGGCACAGCCCTCTATACGCCGTTGGAGCAATATGGTGGCGACAGCGGCCACACCGATGTGCGCACCGACATCTACGCATTGGGAGCGACCTTCTATCATCTGCTGACGGATTATCCGCCACCGGACGCAAAATCTCGCTTTCTAAACCCACGCTCGTTAAAGCCGCTCGATCAGTTTAACAGCCAGATATCTAGCCATGTGACCGAAGCAATCCTGTGGGCCATGGAAATGCATCCTGACGATCGACCGCAAACCATCGAGCAGCTCGCCCGGGCATTGTTCGGCCACGAGGCGCGGCCGCAACCGGCCCGGCCTATCAGCCTGTCGGAGGCGCTGCGAGCTAACTGGTTTGTCGCCGTCCTGGCGCTGGCCTTGTTTCTCCTGGCTCTGGTCATTACCCTGATGTGAGGCGATGATGACCGAACCTAAGCGAGTTTCATGCCCTCGCTGCAATAGCCGGACGCAACAAACGCGAGACGGCCGCACCCCTGCCGGAAGCCAACGCCACCGCTGTGGTGCTTGCGGCTGTCGATACACCCCTTTTCCCAAGGACCAAGGGTATGAAGAAGGGATCCGATTCCAGGCATTGCAGCTATACATTGATGGATATTCCATGCGGGAGATCGGTCGCAAGCTGAAGGTCAACCATCAGAGTATCGCCAACTGGATGAAGGATTACGGCCGCTACCTGCCGCCGGACCTGCCGCCCGATATAGCCGAAAAAGCTCGCCTGGAAGGGTTGTTTGTCCTCTAAGCCGGCGCTCGCCTCAACGAAACGAACCTCTATGATGGGGCAATCAAAATACCGCTATTTTCAGACCCGAATACACCACGCTATTAGACAATAACACCATGATATTAGACATATCTATTGACCCAATCATTATCGAGGTTATATTGTGAAGGTATCGTAACCAACAGGTTATGAGGGTCTTATTTCTTCAATTCAATCGAGCGCAAAGGAGAGGATATGGCTAGTGTAAGCTTCCGGCACGTTCATAAACGTTTTGGCGATGTTCACGTCATCAAAGATTTCAACCTTGAGATCGCCGACAGGGAATTCATGGTGTTCGTCGGCCCATCTGGCTGTGGAAAATCGACCAACCTGCGTATGTTGGCTGGTCTGGAGGAAGTATCCGAAGGCGAAATTCTCATCGGTGATCGCGTTGTGAATGACGTTCCCCCAAAGGATCGCGATATCGCCATGGTTTTTCAATCCTATGCCCTTTATCCGCACATGAGCGTCTACGACAATATGGCCTTCGGCCTGAAGCTGCGCAAGGTGCCAAAGGATGAGATCGACCGCCGGGTGAAGGAAGCGGCCGCGATCATGGGCTTGTCAAATCTGCTGGACCGCAAGCCGAAAGCGCTATCCGGTGGCCAACGCCAACGCGTGGCCGTGTGCCGGGCCATCGTGCGCGAGCCGTCCGTGTTCCTGATGGATGAGCCGCTCTCCAACCTGGACGCCAAATTGCGCGTCACCGCACGAGCGGAGATCAGCAAACTGCACCAGAATTTGGGCACGACGTTCATCTACGTGACCCACGACCAGGTCGAGGCCATGACGATGGGCGACCGTATCGCCGTCCTGGCCGATGGCATCCTGCAGCAATGCGACACCCCACTCAATCTCTACAACTACCCGGTCAATGTATTCGTCGCCGGCTTCATCGGAAGCCCCTCCATGAACTTCTTCAATAGCACCCTGGTCAGCGAGGAAGGCCGTCAATACATCGACACGGGCGATTTTCGTGTTCGCGTCCCGGATGATCACAAGGAATTGTATGCGCCATACGTCGGCAAGGAAGTCGTGGTGGGTATTCGACCGGAACACATCCACTCTCCGGACTACGCCCCGGCCAACACCACCGCCGAAAACGTCAACGCAACGGTCGAAGTCGTCGAGCTTCTGGGCCACGAATTGCATCTGTATCTGAATTCGGGCAAGAACAGCTTCGTCGGCACGGTCGATCCGCGCTTTGCCGTTCATAGCGGCGACAAGATCACCGTCGCCTTTGACATGAGCAAAATGCACTTGTTCGACAAGGCAACCCAGTTGGCTGTCCGCTAACTGCTTCAGGATAAACGTTCAATCATCGAGGGCTGTGGCGGATCGCGAGACGTGATTCACCCAGCCCTCGTTTTCTTGTAAGGCTGCACCCATGCCCGAAGCCCATTACGAACCCGGCCAATCTTTCACCCTGCAGTTCGCCTGGCGGACGCCGGAGGGTGAATATCTTCGCGCCCTTTTCCAGGCCGAAGTCCTTGAACTGGTGGCGGGCGCTGATAAATATATCGTGTGCCTGAGCCAATTCCTGGCTGGGCGAGAGGACGACGATGAAGGAAACGTCAAGCCGCTGGACACACTGGAGGGTGAGTACTGGGATTTGGTGCGAGGGCTTCAGGGCCGGATCATCACCATCGCCTACGAGGCCGACGACGGAGATCCGCTCTATCTCCGCCTGGCGACGCTGACCGGAGAGCACAATTTCTTCAGTCGCTATGAAGACGCAGCGGTTATCGCTCGCGGCATCCAGGCGCGAATGGATCGACTGAGCAAGAAGGAAGACCCAAACGCCACCGTTACTTCAGCCTCCGACGGCTCATCGGCCTCATCCGATACCTAACGCCCGAACACACGCCGCCACAGATCGGTCTCCAGCAAACCATCCGGGTCGCAACGATGCTTCAGTTCATTGAACCGAGCGATCCGATCCGCGCCGAGATAGGCTTTGGCCGTCTCCGGTCGCAAGGTGCTATCCTTGGCGAAATAGAAGCGACCGCCGGCACGCAACACGATCTCATCCAGTTCGCGGGTCAGCCAGACGAGTCTCTGTCGATTATCCGCCGTCACCCGAAAGTCCATCGCCATCGAATAGCCGTCCACCGCATAGCTCATCAGGAAGTCATCCGGCCGATGACGCTTCAACACGGTCAGATAGTTGGGCAGGCCCCGTTGCCGGCAAAGCTCAAGAATCTCGGAAAACGCATCATGGGCATTCTCCTTGGGGATGAACGGTTGATACTGGATGAGGCCGCCCGGTCCATAGGCCTTCTTGAATTCGGGGACATAGTCGAGCAGGAAATGAAACTGGACGTGAGGCTGGCGATATCGTTTTTTACCGCTGAGACCACCGACCAGATATTTACCCTCATTGACGAACCGCAGGCCCAGATCACTCATCATCGGCCGCATGAACAGCCAGATGATGGAACGAGGTACCAGGCCGAATAAATTTGGGCCAAGGTGCTGGTTGTCCAGCCGCAATGTCTGGGCCGGGTTGGGATCGGCTCCTTCCGGCAGATAGTTGGCCCGGTGGACATCGCCACGGCCAGTGTGGTCCCCGCGAGCAATCGAATCGATCCAGCCGACGATGTAGTCCGAATCGGCGGTGTACTCCTGAAAGTAGGAAAACATGGCCGCCAGATCGCCTCGGGATTCCGAATGTACATCGAGCAGGCCGGAATAGATCCGCTTCATCTGCATCGTCAGGCTGGTGAAAATGCCCAGCATGCCGAAGCCGCCGATAGCCGCGAAGAAAACGTCGCTATTCTCCTCCCGGCTGCACGTGATAGTCTCGCCGGAGGCCAGCATCAAGTCGAAATCAAGAATATGATCGCCAATTGGCCCGGCCTTATAGGCATTCTTGCCATGGACGTTCATCGCCGCCGATCCGCCCATGGTGGTAAAACTCGTGCCCGTAGCGATGGGAGGCCACCAGCCATCCTCCAGCACGTATTGCCACAATTGGGCCAGCGTCACACCCGGTTCGAGGCGAACGACACCCGTCCGCGGATTCCAATCAAGGATGCGATTCATGCGCCGGAGATCGACGACGATATTTTCGCTGTTCATGGCGGCATCGCCATAGCTGTTGCCACCACCGCGCAATCCGACTGTTCGGCCGCTCCGGCGGGCCATTATCAGAACCTCATGGAGCGATTCAACTGTGCTGGGACGATAGACATAGCTAACCCCGCTATTCGCCCCGCCCCAGGAAGCGACTTCTTCCAAATACGCGGTCGATAAGACAGCCTTTTCGGGCGGCGGAGTTCGCCGTGTTCCGCGAGTTGTCGAGGCAGGTTTCACATCAGCCATAATAACATCCAGATTTAGAAGCTCAGGCGGCGAAAGATAGCCGAAGGCACAGAGCGCACAATCAAACTGACCAGTCGCCACCGAGGAGGCACATAGGCCACCTGCTTGCGGCGACGAATGGCCTCATAAGTTCGCGCGGCCGCCTCATCGGGCGAAATAACCCAAAAGGTCTTGGGTGCGTTTTTCAGCAACTCCGTATCAATAAAGCCCGGTTTGATGGTCGTGACGGTGACGTTATAACGTGAGAGGCGATTGCGAAGCGCCTCAAGATAGGTGTCCAGGCCGGCTTTGCTGGTATTGTAGACCGGGCTTCCCACACGACCGCGATCGCCCGCGATGGAGCTGATGCCGACGATATGGCCGCTTCGGGCACGCTCAAATCGCGCCGCGGCCAAATTGAGCCAGGCGACGGCCCCCATCAGATTCGTTCGCAGCATCGCCTCATCCTTGGCAAAATTATATTCGTGCAGGTCGACAGGGGGTTGTACGGCCGCGGCGTAGATGATGAGGTCCAGCCCGCCCAGATCGTGAGTGATTCGATCGAATAGCAATGGAGCCTGTTCATATTCGGTCACGTCATGGACATAGGGGAGAACAGCTTCGCGGCCTGCGCTATCGCGCAGTGCCGACAGCTCCGCCTCGCGACGAGCCACGGCGGCCACGCGGTAGCGCTGCGAAGCCAACAGTCGTACCAGAGCCGCCCCCAGGCCGGAGGACGCGCCGATGACNNCACCGAATTCTAACAGATTCGGGCCAATAGTAAAGCGACGGGGAGTGAGTAATTACAAGGAGCTTAGATTCAGAACCTATTGATTAGTCGCCTGCCATGCGCTTAATTTGCTCACTCAATTTTCTACTCCAGCACCTTTCAAAAATTATAAGGTGCAGCAACGGCCGATACAGGCCATAATAACGCCGGAAGTCTGGTGGACGGCGTCATTCCGCGGGAGATCGATATGCAGTACGACATGGTATTTGAGGGTGGCGGGGCCAAGGGGATGGTCTTCGTCGGCGCTTTGCAGGAATTGGAGCGGAGAGGGCACACACCGGGACGGCTCCTGGGGACGTCGGCCGGGGCGATCATGGCCACATTTATCGCCGCCGGCTTTTCGTCGGATGAGATGCAAAATGCGCTGAAGGAAAAAGACCAAAACGGCGTGCCTGTCTTCCATAAGTTCCTGGGACGGCCACGGCCATTCACGAAACAAGAGGTGGAAGCCAGCGCGACACGACTCTTTCTCGAGCAGCTCAATCTGAGGACCATCCCCGATTTCATCGAAGATCGGATCGATCGCCTCATTTTGAGCATGATGATGCGGGACGAACTGGTCCACTTCTTCTCCTTCATCGAACGCGGCGGATGGTATTCGGCTGATGCGTTCATCGTCTGGGCCAAGGGCAAGCTGGATCAGGCGCCACCCGGCGGCCGTTCGCGACGCCTGAGCGATCGGACATTCGCGGGGTTTTATGAGGCCACGGGCGTGGAGCTTTCGTTGGTGGCGGCCGATACGACCGATCGCCGTCTCCTGGTTCTCAACCGCCACACATCGCCGGATTTGCCGGTGGTTTGGGGGATGCGCATGTCTATGAGCCTGCCGCTGTTATGGGAAGAGGTCATCTGGCGGCCGGAATGGGGGCTGTATCTCGGCCGCTCGCCGGCGGGGCATCGGATCGTCGATGGCGGGTTGCTGTCCAATTTTCCCATCGAACTGTTTCTCTCCACTGATCCGTATGTGACCTCACTGATGGGGCCAAAGACCGGCCTGAATGTGCTCGGCTTGCTGATCGATGAGGATATGCCTGTCGACGGTGTCGATGAGCCATCCACTGTGCCCGGCGATAGTCTGTCCGATCTGCCGCCGGCGGTGCGCATCGTCGACCTGATTGACACGGCCACTCAGGCGCACGACAAAATGGTGATCGAGGCTTTTGAGCAGCTTGTCTGCCGGCTGCCGGCCCGATCCTTCGGGACGACGGAATTCGATATGACCGATGAGCGGCGGGAACTGCTTATCGCCGGAGGGCGGGCGGCTATGGATTCCTACTTCCGGGCGCAGGAGACGCAGGGGATGAAGGGGCCGACCGTGCACGAAATGGACAGAGCTATGAAGCGTGCCAACCGGATCGCGGGCAGGATATTGCGCTAGGCTGTCGCCACCCGTCGTCGCAAGACAAACGCCGCCGCCACCATCAGGGCCAGGGTGGCAAAGGAAACAGCCGCTCCCGCGAGGTAGATGAGCGGGGCAAACGTCCATTCCACGATGTGCTCCCCAGCGAGAACACAGACCGCGCGCACGGATGTATAGGCGGTCAGCGATTCGGCCGCTTCTCCATCGACCGTCACCCGCCAGCCCGGATAGGCATTTTCAGCCAGCACGAGGAGGGCCGGAGCATCGCTGTCGGTTCGCAGTCGCCACCGGGTTGTTTCATGGGATAGCAGTTCAACCTCGCCGGGCGACGCAGGCGCGGGGCCAAGCGGGCAGGAATCGGGGCCGGCGAGGATGGCCGTCGTCGTCGGGTCGAAGTCGGGGTCGTGAACGCGGCTGATGGCGGCCGCCGCGTCGGGAATGGCCTCAGCCGCGTAGACCAGCCGCGAGATGGGCAACGGCCGGGCGCGCCGGTAGATCCAGGCCGATCCCTGTTGGCCTGCCGGCATCAACCCGCGATCGCCCTCAGTGAACTCATCCAGCGGTACTCCGGCCAGGACATGGGTCGCGCCCAGGATGTCGTAGGCTGTCGAGCGCGGGTCGGGCACGGAGGAGGCCAGCGCGATGTGGGCCGCGGGTTCCAGCGAGTCGTAGCCGAACACGCTGGGCCAATCGACCCG
>JRYI01004622.1_pt1 | contig 24421 bp, 32 predicted proteins | sample 235361 | NCBI WGS metagenome assembly JRYI01 (sample SAMN03074212, study PRJNA261471) | activated sludge metagenome | biome: Common Effluent Treatment Plant; feature: Wastewater; material: Activated sludge; isolation source: activated biomass in a lab-scale reactor treating industrial wastewater at...
TGCCGAGATGCGACAGACAATCGGGCCGGTTGGACGTGATATCGACGTCGAAAACGGTGTCGTCACCATGACGTTCTATCCCTTCGACCGCCAGCCCTACGCGCGTCAAAGCGGCCGCCGTCTCCTCTACAGTTAGATCTAAGACGATAAGGTCCTTTAACCAGTTGTAACTAATGTTCATTGTTAAGAGATATCAGCGTCACTTTGACGCGTCGGCTTTTTTGAACTCGAAGGAGTTGAGTAGCATTTCAGCCAATTGCATTTCATCTCCATCTTTCAGTTCGACAATAAGGAGATACCAAGTACTTTTGTCGGCAAAGGTTCGAAGAATCACCGTTCGCCCGTTGATATCAAGATTAAATTGTTTCCCGAGTTCGCCACTTACGGTAATGTCGGTCGCACTGGTAACTTTTGCATTTTGATCTCGTATTGACGGTTCGACAAGTTCTATCGCCTTCTGCTTTCTATCTACTGCTGAAGTCTTAGAAAAAAAGCCGTCTTCAGCCAGGCTGAAATTTACGAGGACTTTAGCTTCCTTAAAGTAATCCCAAGAATATTGGTAGGCGAGTGGGGTCGGCTGTGAGAACCGTGCACGCATGAACCGAATATTCATTAAAAATAAACCAACACGAGGTTCTAATTCTGCCTTTTTAACTTCTTCGGCTAGTGTCGGGACCGACAATCTAGCAGTGTTAGACGGTGCGGAGGGTTCTTGGCCGAGGACTCCGTACACCATCAAGAAAAGTCCAAGAATGATGAATAATAGTTTCATTGACTTCCAGGCATGCAATCGCAATTGGACTGTCGCGATGTAGGCAGTTGTCCAGCCCATCTTATCTAAACTGCTCCAAGAAGCGCAGATCATTCTCAAAAAGATGCCGAATATCGTCGATGGAATACATCAACGCGGCCATGCGTTCGAGCCCGAAGCCGAACGCGAAGCCCGAATAGACCGTTGGATCGACACCGACCGCCTTTAGCACGTTAGGATGGACCATGCCGGAGCCGCCAAGTTCGATCCAGCCTGAACCCTTGCACGGGCGGCAGCGTTCGCCTTCTTGCTTGCCCGTGCCGTGACACTTGAAGCATGAGAAGTCGAACTCCGCGGACGGTTCTGTAAAAGGGAAGTACGAAGGGCGAAAACGGGTGATCGTATCCTCGCCGAAAAGCCGCTTTAGCCATTCGGTGACAGTCCCTTTTAGATGAGCCATCGTGATGCCTTTATCGACGCATAGGCCTTCGATCTGGTGGAACATCGGCACATGCGTCATATCGGGCGTATCGCGTCGGAAGACCTTGCCCGGTGCAATGATGCGTATCGGTACACCGCGGCGTTCCATTGCGCGTATCTGCACGGTCGATGTCTGCGAACGCAGGGCAAATCCATCCGTCGTGTAGAACGTGTCCTGGGATTCGCGTGCCGGATGGCCTTCGGGAATATTCAGCGCGTCGAAGTTGTAATAGTCCGTCTCGATCTCACGGTCGTCCTCGATCGAATATCCCATCGAGACGAAGATCTCCTCGATCCGCTGTCTGACGATCGTGATCGGATGCAAAGTGCCGCGCTTAACGCGTCGTCCGGGAAGCGTGACATCGATCCGTTCCGCCTCGGTCTTTGCTTCGGAAACGGTAGCCTTTAGGTTCGCTTCGGCTGCATCGAGCCGTTCAACGATAGATCTTTCCACCGATTGGACCAGCTGGCCGAACTCGCCGCGCACTTCCTGCGGCACCTTGCCAATGAGTTTCTTGGCTTCGGCAAGAGAGCTTTTCTTCCCGGTATGGCGAACGCGCAGGGCAGCAACCTCGTTCAACAAGGCCGCCGCATCGTCACCGTTGACGCTTAGGTCCTCAAATTTTTCGAATTCGCTGTCAAATGCCGCTTTCGCGGCCTCGACAGTCGCTCTTTCCTCGATCATAGGTATGTCGGTTCAGGGTCAGGGAAGCTAAAGACGCTGAAAACAGAATATATTAACAATAATCGCCTTTCTAGGCCAAAAGCTCCGCGAAGGGTACTTCGTTTCCTGCAAAATTGTCTGATATTATCAAACTTCAAAACTCATTATGAAAGCAATTGTAAAGAGCAAAGCGGAACCGGGATTGTGGATCGAGGACGTCCCGGAGCCGACGTTGGGCATCAATGACGTGATGATCCGCACGAAACGCGGCGGCATCTGCGGCACGGACCTACATATCTACAATTGGGACGAGTGGGCGCAAAAGACGATCAAAGTCCCCACGACCATCGGGCATGAGTTCGTGGGCGAGATCGTCGATGTCGGCTCGAACGTCGTTGATTTCGCCGTCGGCGACATCGTAAGTGCGGAAGGCCACCTCGTTTGCGGCCGCTGCCGGAATTGCATGGCAGGGCAGCGTGCGCTTTGCGCCAACACACGCGGCATCGGCGTGAACACGAACGGCGGGTTCGCCGAGTTCATTGCCGTTCCGATGACCAACGTCTGGAAGCACAAGCCCGACATCGATCTCGACGTTGCGGCGATCTTCGACCCGTTCGGGAACGCGGTGCACACGGCCCTCGCGTTCGAGGTCTTCGGCGAGGACGTGCTCATCACCGGTGCGGGCCCGATCGGCATCATGGCGGCCGCAGTCGCACGCCACGCGGGTGCACGCAACATCGTCATCGCCGATATCAACGAATTTCGCCTCGACCTCGCGGAGAAGATGGGTAATGTGACCGTCGCGGTGAATGTCTCAAAGCGGTCGATCAAGGACGTTCAGGAAGAACTCGGGATGAAGGAAGGTTTTGACGTCGGCTTTGAAATGTCGGGCGTTCCAACGGCATTCAAAGATATGATCGACAATATGTTCCACGGCGGCCGCATCGCGATGCTCGGCATCCCGAACAAGGACTTTGCCATCGATTGGAACAAGGTCGTCTTCAATATGCTCCATATCAAAGGCATCTACGGCCGCCAAATGTACGAGACCTGGTACCAAATGAGCGTCCTCCTCGAAACCGGCGTAGATATCTCACCCATAATCACCCACCGCTATCCGGCCCGCGACTTCGAAAAAGGCTTCCACGCCATCCGCGAAGGCAACTGCGGCAAGGTCGTTTTGGATTTTGAGGAGATTTGATAAACGTTGGTTTTGCCTGGTCGCAATGCTATAATTCGGCTAAATGAGAGGTAGATATTATGTCGGCAATAGCTGAAGTTGAACAACTCGCCCTCGGTCTATCGACAAAAGACAGAGGCACTCTAATATCGAAACTAATTGAGTCGCTCGGTTCTCCGTTTCGCGATGAGGACGAGGATGTCGGTGAACTCGCTCGCCGACGCGACGAAGAAGCGAGTGAGCACCCTGAGTTGATCATGTCCGAAGAAGAGTTCTGGGATTCGATCAAACAGTATCGTCGTAAATGAAGACAAGGTTTCTTTCCGCGGCGAATAAAGATGTTCGTTGCGTCTTGGACTATTATTTTCGAAAGGCCGGGGCGAGCGTCGCGGCCGATTTTCACGAAGAATTGGAAGAAATTATCGAGCGAATACGACGTTCGCCAAATTCGTTTCCCCTGATCGACGACCTCCGACGCCGGGCGTTGCTCAAAAGGTTCCCATACCAAGTGATCTATCGCGTTGAGGCTGAGGGCTCCATCCTGATCATCGCCGTTCGTCACGATAAACTGCATCAGAGCTTTGGCCTCGATCGGTAGCCGTGCTTGAGGATTTCAAGTCGACGAACCACCTCTTTATCACCGAGTCGATGCTTAGACTGACCGCTACCTGCCCGAGATTTCGAAAAAGGCTTCGCCGCCATCCGCGAAGGCAACTGCGGCAAGGTCGTGTTGGATTTCGAGGACATCTAGTCAGAACCGCCTGCGTAAGCGGGCGGCCAGTTTGTCTGAGCCGGGAGCGACGGCTTTAGCACTGGGGGATCTATGACCCCAGAACCGACCAGGTTCTTTTGGCGTATAATGCTTCTGGAGTAACGTTATGACAACACAAACGGCTGAGTTAATGGACGTTGTCGATTCGCTTCCGATCGATATGAAGCTAGAGTTGATCGACCATCTTCTAGAAAGCATTTCGCCAAAAACGGATGAGATCGATGAAGCCTGGAAAGCCGAGGTCGAACGCCGTATTGATGAGGTTGAAAGCGGCGAGGTTAAGCTTATTCCCGGCGAAGAAGTCTTTGCGAGAATGCGCGCACGCTAATGAACTTTTCCTTTCACCCTGAAGCGGATAGCGAATTTATAGCCGCACAAACGTTTTATGACGACCGCGAATTCGGCCTCGGCGAGGAGTTTTTCGAGGAGATGTGATGCCGGGTCAGAACCGGGAGCGATAGCGACTGGGTTCCGTTGCCCCGACGACCATCCATGTGGAACGACACAGATATTCCATTAGCCGTTTTCTTCACGTTCCGATGTTATGGAACTTGGCTTCACGGCGACGAACGCGGCAGCGTTGACCGCCATATCAACATCTATCGTACGCCCAGAATTCAATCTAACAGCAACTGGCAAAAATATAACGAAAAGCTACTGCAGCATCCTCCAGTTACGCTGGACGCCTCAAGCAGAAAGTCTGTTGAGAAAGCGATCAGGGATCTTTGTGAAAAGCTCGGGTGGACGCTGCTCGCCATGAACATTCGGACGAATCACGTTCACGTAGTTATCTGTATCGGAGTGAAAAGGCCGAAGGACGTTTTGATCGCTCTGAAGGCCAACGCGACAAGACAGCTTCGCGCGGACGGCCTTTGGCCGCACGAACATTCGCCGTGGGCAGACAAGGGTAGCAAGCGAAACCTCTGGAACGAAAAGAGTATCTGGGAAGCATGCAACTATGTAAATAACGAGCAAGGTGATAAACTGCCCGACTTCGACTGGTGGTGATATGACGTATCGTCACAAGAAGAACCCAGTCGCTATCGCTCCCGGTTCTGACCCGTTGTCGAATCGCCCAGATAAGAATCGATCCAGGAGACGTTGCAAAAAATGCTACGACCGTTTATAATGTATGAATGAGTGTTGTTCGGGCTTTCTGCCTTGAACGTGCACGGGGAGCGGTGGTGTGAGAATGCGGAAAATGGCGAAAAGTGACAAAATATGTAACGACGGGTTCACGAAACGTCGATTTTTGTTCCGTTTTGTCCCACTTGTCCCATCACAGCGGGATGGGACAAAAATAAGGCTTTTTGGCGCCATTTCGCTCTAAGTGCTTTAGAATGTATGTGTTCCATTTCGAACAAAATTTGGCCGAACAAGGGGGATAGAATTGAGGTCGCAGCAACAGACGGTAAATGGCAGGCAAGTATTTCAATAACCCGAATGAGCAGGAAAAGGGGCCGAGCGGATGTCTCGTTGTCTTCTTGTTCTTATGGCTGCTGTTGGCGGGCAGCACGATCATCGTGCTGATACGCTGGCCGGGTATCGAGATCGTCGCACTAAACGTCGGCCTGCTCATTGCCGTGACCCTTGCGATCAGGTTCATTAAAAGGCACTAGCAGGTAATGGCGAGGGTAACACTTGAGACGAACTCGTATGGTTTGCGGGCAGCTGATAAGATTGGAGCTCTATGCAGGAGGATGTAAGGTCGCTGGTGAGCCGTTGGATATCGATGGCATCGTCCGCAACGTCTACAAAAACGACCCCGACAAGGTCGTCCTAGATTTCGAGGAGATGTAGATCAAGGCGATGGGAGCTGATTCGACATATCTGTTCTACGGCGTTCGTTATCAAGTCGTTGACGAAGATGAGATCGCACAGTTGGAGAACGATACGCATCCTTTGGTAAAAGCGGCAAAGAAAGGACGACTGCAAACGGTCTTCGGTAATTTCTCGCTCGATGGCGACGAGCTGTATCTTTTGTATGTTGGTAGAGAGATTGGGATTCTGGGTCATGAAGGCGTAGCGGAAATTGAGTTATCTGATACGGAATTGATGAAAATTCAATTGGAGATTCGCCGAAAGCTTTCCGCAGCAGGTTTCTCGCTTGTACCTGCTCTTTTTGCGCAGTTTCAGCCTGATATATAGTTGCCTCAAGGTCACCGTATCGCTCCAAAGATTGACTATTTCAGATGAAAGCCTGTGCTTATGAACGACAACGAGCGCATGAAGTTACGACGGTCTCGTCCGCAACGTTTAGAAGACCGACGTGGGCAAACTCGCCGCCTGGACATCAGCCAGCCACGTCGAAAAAGGCCCGACAAAAAGGAAGTCGCCGACGCCGTAATGCGCATACTTTTGATAATTTTAGTTTCTTCAATGGCGCTTGGCTGTCGGTCGGTTGAGAGGGCGGACGTTCTTCTGCCCACGGTCACACCAACTGCAACACCGGCTGTGACTATCGAAGAGATCGTTACGCCCGACCCGAAAGGAAAAGAGCCATGGGCTTTTGAAGAAATAGATAAGGTGGTCGCAAGTACAGGAAACCGGAATCTCAGGGATGTTGAATTGAAGGAGAATGATATCGAGATTCGAGCCTGGGGTGGCTTCGGTCTGACGGCGACACAAGGTTTTATTCTCAGGCGGACCGACAATCGATGGGCCGCATTCGCGATTCGTCCTACGTTTCACGGGGTTCGGACGCCGAAGTTTAACGTGCTGTCACTAGCGGAGCCGACTCAATCGTGGAACAACGCGTGGCAGTTATTGCTAGAGCAAGATGTTCTTATACTCCCAAATGCTGAGACGATAGATTGCAGGGCAATGATCGAAGACGGTTACTCGTACGTAGTAGAAGTTCGGAAAGGCCGGAACTACCGAACTTATTCTTATGACAATCCTGCGTCTCACTTCGAGAATCGATGTATCCAAGCGGATAATATATTAAAGATCGTGCGCATAATCTCGACTGACTATGGGGCCGCGGGTTTCTGAGACCGCAGTATTTAGCAAAATCTGCAAACGGTTGTTGCCTTCAGATATGTATTCACATTTCAAAGAACATCTACAGACCACAATAAACAGCATCCGCGAGGCGGGGCTTTATTAATCGGAGCGTGTGATAGACAGCCCGCAGGATACACAAGTGTGTTAGGATTTTCGTATGGCATCACCCAGTATTCAGGAACGAAAGCTAGAACTGATCCAATGGTTATCTCTTGTGGATGATGATTCTTTGATCGATAAGGTCGCTAAGCTGCGTGAAGAGAGCGTTAGTGATTGGTGGGATGAGATCTCAGATGCAGAGAAGGAATCGATAAACAAGGGACTCGCACAGGCCGATGCGGGACAGCTAACACCTCATTCGAAGGCAAGAGCGAAGTATGACAAGTGGTTATAGGTTCTTCTGGACCGACCATGCTCTACGCGAACTCGATTTGACCATTGAGTACTTGAGATCGAATTTTTCTGACGCCGAAATTACCCGTCTCGCAAGGTCGATAGAGACCACACTTTCAAACATTCTTAAGAATCCAACGATGTATCCGCGATCTGAGAAGGGCGGCGGCATTCGGCGAGCGGTGGTTTTGCGTTTCAACACGCTGTATTATCGAGTCAATTCAGACGAACATTGCATCGAGGTGCTTTCGTTCTTCTCCAACAGGAGAGACCCGGAATCGCTGGAAACCTAAAAATTCTATGTACGGCAACTTTAAGGAACATCTACAGAGCACGATCAAAGACATCCGCGAGGCGGGGCTTTATAAAAGTGAGCGTGTGATCGACAGCCCGCAGGATGCGCGGGTCAGCGTAGGCGGACGGGAAGTGTTGAACATGTGCGCCAATAGCTATCTCGGATTGGGCGATCATCCTAGGGCTGTCGTCGTGATATAATTCCAGACGGTATGCAAACACTCGAAGGAATAATCGATACGATGGGCAACGTCAAGGTGTTGTCTAAAGTTCGTCTGCCGAAGGATCGAAAGGCGTTGATCACGATCCTTGATGAGGAGCCGCGAAAGGCAGCCTCAAAGAAGGATAAGCTGTTCGATGCGTTTGAAAAACTATCGGAACACGATATCTTCCCGAATATCGAGGATCCTGTTCAATGGCAGAGGAAGCTAAGAGATGAGTGGGAATAGAGCGGTTCTTGACAGCAATTTTCTTATCTACATCTCAAAGGGTTTGATCGACTTAGATAAGCTGCGCTCGGCTTACGACGAGCTTTTCGTTTCGATAATCACATACATCGAAGTTTATGGGTACAAGTTCGCCAACGCGGGCGAACGGTATGTACTCGATGAGGTTTTCGCGAACCTTGAGCGGGTCGACGTATCTTCAGGTATCGCCGAAAAGACCATTGAATACCGAAAGAACGATGTTCGAAAGATCAATCTTCCTGATGCCTTGATCCTTGCAACCGCCCATTTGAACGAAGCAGAACTTATCACCAACAATTGCAAAGACTTCGACGGTTTCGATGGGACAGTCAACCTGATCGGCATCGAACGATTTGTTTTATAAACACAATTTATGTACGGCAAGATAAAGAGCCATCTGCAAAGCACTCTTAAAGGCATCCGCGAGGCGGGGCTTTATAAAAGTGAACGTGTGATCGACAGCCCGCAGGATGCCCGGGTCAGCGTGGGCGGCAGAGAAGTGCTGAACATGTGTGCCAATAACTATCTCGGATTGAGCGACCATCCGGCGATAGTTGAGGCTGCGCGGAAGTCGCTGGACGAATGGGGCTACGGCCTGTCCAGCGTGCGATTTATCTGCGGCACGCAGGCGATACACAAAGAGCTTGAGCGGAAGATCAGCGAATTCTTGGGCACCGAGGACACGATTCTCTACACGAGCTGTTTTGATGCGAACGGCGGCCTGTTCGAGACGCTGCTTGGCGAGGAAGACGCGGTTATCTCTGACGAGCTTAACCATGCGAGCATCATCGACGGTGTCCGGTTGTGCAAGGCACAGCGTTTTCGGTACAAGAACAGCGACATGGCCGATCTCGAAGCAAAACTCGTTGAGGCGAAGTCCGCGAGATTCAGGATGATCGCGACAGACGGTGTTTTCTCGATGGACGGCTATATCGCAAAGCTCGATGAGATCTGTGACCTCGCCGAGAAATACGATGCACTCGTGATGGTCGATGATTCGCACGCCGTCGGATTTATGGGAAAGACGGGCCGCGGAGTGCACGAATATCACAACGTCGTTGACCGCGTCGATGTAATAACCGGAACGCTCGGAAAAGCGCTCGGCGGAGCGAGCGGCGGCTACACAAGCGGCAAAAAAGAGATGATCGAGCTGCTCAGACAGCGTTCGCGTCCGTACCTTTTCTCAAACTCCGTCGCACCGCCGATCGTCGCCGCGTCAATCGCCGCGTTGGATATGTTAACCGCTTCTACAGAGCTTCGCGACAAGCTGATGGAAAACACGCGTTATTTCCGCGAGAAGATCGCGTCGATCGGGCTTGACGTTCTTCCCGGCGAGCACCCGATAGTCCCCGTGATGTTTGGCGACGCAGAACCCGCAGTAAAGATGGCCGAAAAGATGCTCGAAAAAGGCGTTTACGTCATCCCATTCTCGTTTCCGGTCGTTCCGAAAGGAAAAGCAAGGATCAGGACGCAGGTAAGTGCAGCTCATTCAAAAGAAGATCTCGACTTCGCCATTCGCTGCTTCGGTGAGGTGAAGAGTGAGGTGGGACTCTAATACGTTGTCGCTGCGTTTAGTCGGTGGAGCCGACAATTAGACCAATGTCTTACGGGACTTCCAATACCACGCGAGGACTTGAGTAAGAAACGCTGTTGCGACAACACCGGCTAGCAGTTTCATTTCAAATGCGAAGGCGGGTTCACACCACGGCGTAATATTTGCATTCTGGTAAGCGAACCAACCGGGGCTAATCAAAAGTATTATCAGGACTACGACAACTTGCGTCCAACCTTTTGCTTTTCTAAGGAGAAAGAAAGCAATCGTTGCTGCGCTCATCAGAACTATCAATACATGATAAAACTGGAGACTAGAAAGACTCTCCGCAAGTATCCTGTCCGCTGCTTCGGTACTTGTCACAGAGCAAGCAAAGACCGCATTGCTGACCGAAAAGATCAGCAATGCGGTTGATGTGCTCCAACTTATGACCGACCTGGGCATTTGTTATGCAGCGGCTTTCTGCTGTTTACCTAGTGCGTCTTTTGCCTGCCCGACGACGGCGGCGAAGGCTTCGGGTTGCTTTACGGCCAAGTCGGCGAGAACTTTTCGGTCGAGCTCGATCTCAGCGAGATTCAGGCCGTGAATGAACTGCGAATATTTGATGTCATTCAGACGGCAGGCCGCATTGATGCGGACGATCCAGAGTTTACGGAAATCACGCTTCTTCAGCTTTCTGCCCGTATAGGCAAAGTTCAGTGCACGCTCGACCGATTCTTTGGCCGAACGATAAAGTTTCGATTTTGTCCCGCGATAGCCCTTGGCTAAAGCTAATATCTTTTTGCGTTTTTCGGTACGCTTATTACCACGTTTTGCTCTCGGCATAATTCCTCCAAATGCGGAAGTTCGGAATGCGGTCCGCGGAATCTCTGATTCAACGCTGTTCGCCTATCGTTTCCGGCTTCCGATGTTCAAAAACTCTCTTCAGCGCGCGGTCAATCCCGCTGGCTGCTGTAAATTCTAGTCGCGGCCGTAGGGCAGCATCTTCTCCACCCTCTTCTGGTCGCCTTCGGAAACGAGCACATCGATGTCGAGATTGCGTTTCCTCTTATTCGTCTTCTTGGTCAAAATATGACGCGCGTGGCTGTGGCCGCGTTTGAACTTGCCCGATGCTGTCGAGCGAAAACGCTTTGCTGCGCCTTTGTGTGTCTTTAGTTTCGGCATAAATATCTAACTCCTTCAAAAAAAATCTAAAAGATCTCGTCCTCGCCGTCTTCCGTCTTCGGCTTTTCGGTCTTTGCCGCGGCCGGCTTTGCCATCTTCTTCAGCTTTTCATCTTCTTCGGCCTTGTCCGGTGCCACAGAAGTGTGCTTGCTGATAACGGCCTTGCTCTTCTTTGGCGAGAGGATGGTAAACATCTGGTAGCCTTCCATCTTTGGGGCCACCTCGATATCACCGAACTCTGCCAGTTCGCTCGTGAGGCGGGCAAGGATCTTCGCACCAAGTTCGCGGTGCGTCATCTCACGTCCGCGAAACGCGATAGCTGCCCGGACCTTGTCGCCCTCAGAGAGCCAACGTTTGGCGTTGTCGCGGCGATACTCATAATCGTGATCATCGGTTCCGGGCCGGAATTTTATCTCCTTGACCTGGACAGTGACCTGCTTCTTTTTCGCCTCATGAGCTTTCTTCTTTTGCTCATAAAGGAATTTGCCATAGTCGATGATCTTGCAGACCGGCGGTTTGGCGTTGGACGCGATCTCGACGAGATCTAGGCCGCGATTGCGGGCCTCCTGGATCGCATCTCGCGTATCCATAACGCCTAACGTCCCACCATCCTCAAGGACCACGCGAACCGACGGAACGCGTATTCGTTCATTCGTCCGGTGCTGCGGTTCACGAAACCGCGGCTTAAACCTATTTCCACCAAATCTTCTTGCGATAACGCCTCCTTTGTCTAGATACTAGCGACTGCGGCTCGTACGCTCTTCTTCGATCTTCGTTATGAACTCGTCGAGCGTTACGGCGCCGAGGTCGCCCTCTTTACGGTCGCGCACCGCGACCTTTCCGTCCTCAAATTCCTTATCCCCAAGGACAAGCATGTATGGAATCTTTTGCAGCTGAGCATCGCGGATCTTTGCCCCGATCTTGTCGCTGCGGGAATTCAATTCTACACGAAAGCCTCTGTTTCGCAGTTTGTCGGCGACCTCGCCGGCATATTCGTTTATTCGATCCGTGATCGGCAATACTGCAACCTGAACTGGAGCGAGCCAGAGCGGAAACGCACCTGCGTAGTGCTCGATCAGGACACCGAAGAACCTTTCGATCGAGCCGAAGAGGGCCCGATGGATCATTATCGGCCGATGCTTCTGATTGTCGTCGCCGGTGTATTCGAGTTCAAAACGCTCAGGCAAATTCCAATCTAGCTGTATCGTACCCAACTGCCAAATACGACCGATAGCGTCCTCGATCTTGATGTCGATCTTCGGGCCGTAGAATGCGGCCTCGCCTTCGATCCGTTCGTAAGTAATGCCTCGCCCGTCGAGAGCGGCAGCAAGTTGAGCCTCCGCGGACAGCCAATCTTCGTCCGAACCGAGATAACCTTTATTTTCGGCGGCACCACGGACCGAGAGTTCAAACTTTACTTTGTCAAAGCCGTAGGTCTCGAATACTTTGATGGCGAAATCAAGACAGTCGGCAACCTCTACCTGAACTTGATCTGGGCGGACAAATAGATGAGCGTCATCGACAGTAAAACCGCGAACGCGCATCAGTCCGTGCAGGGTTCCCGAAAGTTCGGCTCGATAGACGGTGCCCATCTCCGAGTATCGCTGCGGCAGATCCCGGTAAGAACGCTGGCTCGACTTGTAGATCCCGATGTGGAACGGGCAGTTCATCGGTTTGAGCCGATACTCCTCGTCCTCGATGCTCGTCGGTGCGTACATCGAATCGGAGTAGTTGCCCTCGTGGCCGCTCTTGACCCAGAGATCCCGCTTTGCGATATGCGGAGTGTAAACAAAACTATATCCGCGGCGTTCAAGCTCTTCCTTTAGAAGACGCTCCATTTCATTCCGGACGATACCGCCCTTGGGATGCCATAGGATCAGGCCTTGGCCGTAATCATCATCTATCGAGAAGAGATCGAGTTCGCGTCCTAGCTTGCGGTGGTCGCGTTTCTCGGCCTCTTCACGTTGCTTTAGCCAAGCGTCGAGTTCAGCCTGCGTTGGGAAGGCAATTCCATAAATACGCTGCATTTGCTCGCGTTCGGAATCTCCTCGCCAATATGCTCCGGCGATCGTCAAAAGTTTGAAGGCCTTTAACTTACCAGTGTGCTGAACATGCGGCCCCAGGCAGAAGTCAATGAATGGCGAGCCGTCTATGTAATATATCGTTGCGGTATCGTCAGCCTTTTCCTTGATGAGTTCGCATTTGAGCGGCTCGTCGCGTTCGGCAAATATCTTTAGGATCTCGGCCTTCTCGACGACTTCGCGTCGGTACTTAAGGTCGCGCTTTGCCATTTCGCGCATTTTCTTCTCGATGACCGAAAGGTCCTCGGTCGTTAAGTTTCGCGGAGCGATCACGTCATAGTAAAAACCGTAACGCGGATCGTCGAGAAGCGCGGGGCCGACACCGAGTTTCGTGCCCGGAAACAATTCGAGAAGCGCCGCAGCGAGAAGATGAGCGGTCGAGTGGCGTATGACCTCGAGGCCATCGCGCGTGTCGGTCGCGATCGGCTCGATTGAGATTACTTCGTCGGTCGCAGCGAGTTCGCGGTTCAGATCGACCTCTTCGCCGTTCACTTTCGCGGCGACCGCTGTTTTTAGGGCATCGCGATCAAAGGCCTTGATCGCATCAATGACCGTCGCCGGCGCAGGAATACTCCGTACGCTATCCCCAAATTTAAGGTTTAACTCGCTCATATTATTGTCAATTGTAAATTGTTCATTGTGAATTGGTTCGCAAAACGACCAGCCTAGCGCCTAAAAGCCGTCTTTGATCAACCAATTAACAATTCGGCAATTGCCAATCAACAATTTCCTACTACAAAAACGATCAGATCCAATAAGAGCGACTTTGCCGTGGGCGTGTAAAAACACGCCCGAATTCTCCCGCCTAGCGGCGGGTCGTAGTAGTTATCCAAAAAGCAAAGTTCTTCGAAAGCATCTTATTAGAAAACAATAAAATGGTAGGCACTAGCAGAGTTGAACTGCTGACCCCTACCGTGTCAAGGTAGTGCTCTACCACTGAGCTAAGTGCCTATATCGCTTCTACCTATTGAAAACAAAGCAGAAAGCGAACCTAAAGAATGCCAAAATGATGCGTTAGGTGTCAAGGCAAGCCGCCTATTCTTCGAAGGCAGTTCGCGGTTACGGCCGTGTCAGGACAAGACCCAAGAATGCCGCCCCAAGACACGCAAGAAATGTAGCGGTGCTGTATATCGCGAAAGTACCGTAGTAGCGGTCTATGAGGAGCGTTACGTTCTCAAAGGCGAACGACGACATTGTCGTGAACCCGCCGCAAAAACCAGCGGTCAAGAAGACACGCCAGTCTGCCGGGATCATATATCGTTCAGAGACCCCGACGGCCGCACCCATTACTAGAGATCCCAGGATATTCACCACAAAGGTCCCGGTGGGAAAAGTAACGGGAAACAAGACGGCAATTAGTTCAACCGCAGCGAAACGGGCGACCGCTCCCAACATTCCGCCGATCGCAACAAAAATGACGCTTCTGCTCATAGTTCTCCTCTAAAAGCAGGCGTCATCAGCTATTTGAAATAGCGGTTGGTCCAGGAAGACACCATTTCCTGTGTTCTAAATATTCTCACCAAAGAGGGGGGATATCAAGCAAATTTGTTCAGGCTATGCCGGTGCAAAATCGATGCATGCCGATCGCAACAAGCTTTGCCGTGCGATCGTCTTGGTCAAACTTTGGGTTCACTTCGCTGAATTCGATCAACTTGGTGTTAGCAAGGCTTGCGGCATATTTCACAAGCTGGATAAACTCGCCGGCACGAAGTCCAAGCGGCGACGGCGCAGAAGTTCCGGGGGCATCCGCGGACCGCACAACATCCATATCGAAGCCGAAAAATGTATTTAGCGAGGAGCTGTGGCCAATGAACGTATTCCTAATATTCTCTCTCAGCTCGATATCTGCCTGCGCACGCGACCTTACGAGCTCGAGGCTGATCCGATTGACACCGAGTTTCCGAATATAGTCGTAATAGATCGGTGAAGTAAAATGAGACTGATATCCGACCTCATAGAAATGCTTCGGAAGGAGAAGTTCTTCATCGAGAAGCTGACGATAGGGAGTCCCGCTATTTCGCTCTTCCGACAGGCGGACGTCAAGATGGGCGTCGATATTCACACCGATCCACCAATCACGTCCGAAGACCTCCGACATTGCTTTCCCGTCGGCATAGGAAATATCGTTTCCGCCCCCAAGAACGATCAAACGCTTTCCGTCGCCCAGAACGGCCTTAACGATCTCCGTCATCGTGTCGTGGGTGGCTTCAAGAGTGTTGGCCAGTTTTACATCGCCAAGATCGAATATCCGCTTCCGGATGTTCATCGTCGTTAGCTTATAGAACTGCTTCCGGATCGCGAGTGGTGCGTCTGCGGCTCCGATACGCCCGCCGTTTCGCCGTACGCCCTCATCTTGCGGACAGCCAAGTATCACAATGTCTGCCTTATCATAATGATCCGGCGTGTGCCGCACGATCTCGCCAAGGCGCGGGTCGTTCACGTCATTTCGTGAAAAGAAAACCGATTCATCAGGACGCAGGGTCAGGTCAAAGTGAATGCTCATTTGCGGTGATTATAGCACTATTGTTCGTGATAATACGCATTTGCCTATTAGCCGCCGGTCGGGAAAGGGTGTATAGTTATCACTGATATCTCAGCTGATCTTGCGGGCCGCTTTTCCCCTCAAAGGTTCGTAACTCTTCCCGTTAAAAACTAGACCAATGGAGGCATATATGAAGAAATTCACAATTCTTACAATGCTGTTCGCGTTCTTGGCGGTAGGGTTCGTTCTGGCGACACCGCAGGAGGCTTCAGCACAAGGGTACTACAGGCGAGTTCGCAGGCAAGGACGCACCTTCTGGGTTCCAACGCGGAAACCAAGCTTTTACCGACGCCATCGGAATGTGATCAATTTGGCGGCGGCGACCGGTGGAGGTGCCCTCGTCGGAGGCATCATCGGGGGACGTAAGGGAATGCTCATCGGTTCGGGGATCGGCGCCGGGAGCGGTGCTCTCTACACCTATGTCCTAAATCCGAAAAAGAGGCACTACCGCAAGATTCCGCGGCATTATCACCAAAGATATCGGCATCATCGACGATATAGGAATTGGTGATCGCGGCGACGGCCCTTGAGACGGGATGCGGTTAACACCGCATTCCGCTTCAAGGGCGATGCAACTGGTTTTTTCGATGAATTGTATTTCTTTTGTTACAGTTTCGAATACCTATTGCAGTTAGAGTGCAGGAGGAATACTCTTGAAGCGTTATGAGGGTGCTTCTCGTCTATCCAGTATTTCCCGACACGTATTGGAGCTTTCGACACGCCTTAAAGATCGAAGGGAAAAAAGCTCCGTTTCCGCCGCTGTGCCTTCTCACGGTCGCCGGCATGCTGCCCTCGACTTGGGAACGCAAACTCGTCGATATGAATGTCGAGGAGCTTCGGCGTGAAGACATCGAGTGGGCCGACATCGTCTTTGTAAGTGCGATGATCGTGCAGAAAGAGTCTCTCGAGGAATCGTTGACCTTGTTCGCTCGATGGGGAAGAGAGTCGTCGCAGGCGGGCCGTTCGTATCGACGAGTTCAGATAAACTACCTGCGGCTGATCATATTTTCATTGGCGAAGCTGAAAGTACGCTGCCGGAATTTATTCACGATCTTGAACTTGGGATCGCCCGTAAGTTCTATCAGGCGAATGAACGGCCCTCGCTTCAAAACACGCCCGTTCCGGATTTTTCGCTTATTGATATGCGGCATTACGGCGCGATGAGCATTCAATACTCGCGCGGCTGTCCGTTCAACTGCGAGTTTTGCGACATTATCGAGATCTATGGACGCGTCCCTAGAACAAAATCGAATGAACAACTTCTTGCCGAGCTCGATGCTCTTAAGGACGCAGGTTGGCGTGGAATGGTCTTCATTGTTGATGACAACTTTATCGGCAACAAGAAGAATGTGAGACTTCTACTACCGGCGTTGCTCGAATGGTCGCGGCAAAATGGCGAACCGTTCAAGTTCATAACCGAAGCCAGCTTAAACCTTGCAGAAGATGACGTTCTGCTCAAGCTGATGCAGGATACCGATGGATTCAAACGCGTCTTTCTTGGCATCGAAACACCGGTTGAAGAGAGCCTCAAGCTTACAAAGAAAGCCCAGAACACAAAACGGGACCTGTTGGATTCGATCAAAAAGATCCAAGGCTACGGGCTCGAAGTGATGGGAGGATTTATCGTCGGTTTTGACAACGATCCTGATGACATCTTCGAACTTCAGATGAATTTCATCCGCGAAAGCGGAATCCCGCTCGCGATGGTCGGCCTTCTCTCAGCCCTTCCGGACACGCAGCTTTGGAGGCGCCTAAGCAAAGAGGGCAGGCTCTTGGATGAAACGAGCGGCAACAACACAGATTGCTCGCTGAACTTTATCCCCAAAATGGATAAGGAAAAGCTCGTCAACGGCTACAAGGCCCTGCTTCAGAACATTTACAGCCCAAAGGAGTATTACACGCGCGTATTGACGTTCCTGTCTCGATCGCGGCAGGGCGAACGTGGTGTTCGCCGCGGCGATCTAAAGGACGACCTTCGGTCCTTTCTCAAACTGATCGTTACACTTGGGGTTCAAGACAGGGCGCGATTGCATTTCTGGCGATATTTTTACAAACTCGTTCGATTTTATCCCAGAAACTTCGCACATGGGTTGACCCTCGCCGCCATGGGCTACCATTTTCGGCTCATCACAGAGAAATACACGGCGTGACGTTGTTAGCCGGCCATCGGGATCTTAATTGAGTTCGTCTTCGCAAACTCGATTGCCTCTTCGTAGCCTGCGTCAACGTGTCGAATGACGCCCATTCCGGGATCGGTCGTTAGAACTCGCTGAATCCGGGCTGCCGCTTCGGGCGTACCGTCGGCGACGATCACCTGGCCTGCGTGTAAGGAATATCCGATCCCGACACCGCCTCCGTGATGAAGCGACACCCAAGTCGCTCCGCCGGCGACGTTGATCATTGCGTTGAGATAAACCCAGTCGGCTATCGCATCTGAGCCATCTTTCATCGACTCCGTTTCGCGATTAGGCGATGCGACAGAGCCGCAATCGAGATGATCCCGGCCAATGACTATGGGAGCTTTGACTTCGCCCGAAGCGACCATTTCGTTCAATTTAAGTCCGGCCTTCGCCCGTTCACCATACCCGAGCCAACAGATGCGCGCGGGAAGTCCCTGAAATTCAACATTCTCCTGCGCCATCGTCAGCCAGCGGCTAAGGTGATCATTGTCAGGGAATAGGTTCATTATTGCTTCGTCGGTCTTGTATATATCTTCCTTCTCGCCCGAGAGAGCAACCCAACGGAAGGGACCTTTTCCCTCGCAAAAGAGCGGGCGAATGTACGCGGGAACAAAGCCGGGATAATCGAAAGCGTTCGGAACGCCGTTGTCGAGTGCTCGCTGCCGAAGATTGTTGCCGTAATCAAATACAACGGAACCACGCCGTTGGAATTCCAACATCGCCTCGACGTGCTTTGCCATTGAGTCCATTGCCGCCTGTTCGTACGCCTTTTGATCGCTATCCCGAAAGCCGGCCGCTTCTTTGACGGAATAGCCTTGGGGGATATACCCCATCAAGACGTCGTGCGCGCTGGTCTGATCTGTGACTACATCAGGCAGGACACCGCGGTCGAGAAGCTGCCAGTGGATCTCGGCCGCATTGCCAAGAAGAGCAATGGAAAGCGGCCTTTTGGCCTCAACAGCCTCGTTTGCGAGTGAGATCGCGTTATCGATATCCTTTGCCGCGACGTCAACCTGCTTGAGCTGAAGACGCCGCTCGATGCGCCATGGATCGACCTCAACGAGGATCGCGACACCGTTGTTGAATGTTACGGCCTGCGCCTGCGCGCCGCCCATTTCGCCGAGGCCGGCGGTGAGAACGAGTTTGCCCGAGAGATCGCCCCAACCATGCTGCCGGGCGAGTGAAGCAAAGGTCTCGTAGGTTCCCTGCAGAATGCCCTGAGTGCCGATGTATATCCACGATCCTGCAGTCATTTGGCCGTACATCATCAGTCCATCGCGTTCATACTTGTCGAACTGCTCCTGAGTCGCCCAGTGCGGAACGATGTTCGAGTTCGCCAACAACACTCGTGGTGCATCGGCGTGCGACTTAAAGACCCCGACAGGCTTTCCGGACTGAACAAGCAATGTCTCGTCCGGATCGAGCTCTCGAAGGCTTTTGAGGATCGCATCAAAGCTCGGCCAATTCCTCGCCGCCTTGCCGCGTCCGCCATAGACGATCAAATTGTCAGGATCGAACGCAACATCCGGATCGAGATTGTTTTGGATCATCCGGTATGCGGCTTCGATCAGCCAGTTCTTGCAGGTCAATTCGCTTCCTGTCGGGGCGTGTATCTCTCTTTTCATTGGTTGTTTACGCGGCCTTTTCATCTATAATAGCTTCAATTTTTGTTAATTTAAATTCAGCCATTCTCGAATATGGACGAAAGACAGGAAGAGATCCTAGAACTCGAAGCAAGGCTTGATCGCTTGGTCAGGACGCAGATCGACTTTCAGAAGGAGGTTAGCGCCATAAGGGCCGCCCTGGCTCAGTTGCGTTCTGTTCAAACGGAAGAAACCTCGTCTATGCCTCTTCCGTCTCCCCAGGAGCAGCGGCCGACGGTCCCGCCTCCACAATCTTCACGGCCGGCGCCTGCCGAACCTCAGTCGGGCGTTGGCCACTATGTTCCTCCGCCAAACGTCCGACCTCAAATTCCGCAGCCGACGCTTGGCGGCTACGCGCGGGAGGACCAAGCCGAAGAGAAGAGAGGTTCGGCCGGTGCGTTCGCAACTTATGTTGCGAAAAAGAAAGAGGCGGCGCGCACTGACGTCGAGAAATTCATCGGCGAGAACCTCATCAGCAAGATCGGCATTCTTGTCTTGATCATCGGCGTCGGCATAGGCGTTAAGTTCGCCATTGACAATGGCTGGATCAGCCCGTTGATGCGTGTGGCTCTAGGCTACATTGTTGGCCTTGTGCTGATCGGTTTTGCAGCGAAACTCAAGGCAAAATACCACAACTTCAGCGCGGTCTTGCTGAGCGGTGGTATCGCGATCTTGTATTTCGTTACGTATTTTGCATATGCGTACTATGCGCTGATCGGCCAGCCAATGGCTTTTGGGGTGATGGTTTTCCTCACGGTCGCGACGGTCGCCGCCGCTATCATCTACGATCGGCAGGTGATCGCCCACATCGGCCTTGTCGGTGCATATGGCGTTCCGTTCTTGTTGAGCAACAATTCGGGCAATTACCTATTCTTGTTCGCCTATATGGCGATCATAAACGCCGGGATCCTCGCCGTCTCGCTCAAGAGATATTGGAAGCCGCTCTTTTATACTTCATCGGTATTTACTTGGCTGATATTCGCGGTGTGGTTGGGGTCGAAATTCTCGGCCGAGGCGCATTTCACCCTCGCGCTGACCTTTCTCGCGATATTCTTCGGGATCTTTTACGGAACAAAGATCGCCCATACTTTTTTGGATCGGGACGCGGCAGCAAAGACCGAAGATCTCTTGTTAGTTTTCGGTACGACGTTCATATTTTACGTATTCTGTTTTGCGTTGATATCGTTCCTGGGATCGGGAGCAGAGTTCACGGCCTTTTTTAGCTACCTCGCCGTGATTTCGCTGGTGATCCTGATAACCGCATATCGCTGCTTCACTCACGCGCTCGTCTATCTTTGCTATCCCTTCACCTGGCTGATATTTGCCGTCTGGTATGCGGATAAGTACAGGGCAGATGAGCATTTTGCCCTTGCTTCGGCCTTCTCCATCGTGTTCTTTTTGCTTTATTACGTAACGGCTTTGATTTACCGGCTAGCGGTCGGGAAGATCAGCATGGTCGAGAACCCCGGGCTCGTGTTGACGAACTCCTTCATCTTCTACGGCTTCGGTTACACGATCCTTGAAAGCCGTGAGAACCTGCACCAATACCAGGGGTTGTTTACCGTCGGCCACGCGGCCTTCCACTCGCTAGTTGCTCACGCAATTAGCCGGCTCAGAACCTCCACGAATGATGTGGTCCAGGTACTTACTGTTCTCATTATCACTTTTGCGACGATCGCGATTCCCGTGCAATTTGACGGTAATAGGATCACACTCATCTGGGCGGTCGAGGCGGCGGTACTATTCTGGTTCGGCCGGGTGAAGCAGGTTCGGCTGTTCGAGTACTTCTCATATCCGCTGATGGCTATGGCTTCGCTCAGCCTGGTGATCAACTGGGCGACGTCTTTCAGCGAGCGAACCGACTTCGCAAGCGAACACAACCTTCGCCCATTTGTGAATGGCGACTTCATAACCGCTTTGGTGCTCATTGCGAGCTTTTCAGCGATCTACTGGATCGATCGGAAGAGTGAATATGAGTCGGTGCTGCCTGAAGAGATACGGTCCGCGTTTCGGATTGTCCTCCCGACCATCGCGCTCGCTGCTCTATACAACGCTTTCCGCACGGAGATCGATAACTATTTCAACCTGAAGATCGTCGAAAGCCGTGCTCAGTTGATCGATGCGGGAACCTTTTCACGGAATCGGGATCTCGGCTTCTTCAATACGTTATGGCAGATCGATTATTCGATGCTGTTTCTCGCGATCGTTAGTGCCGTAAACCTAAGACGAGTGCGGTCCGCGAAGCTCTCTTATGCCAACGTCCTCCTTGCAATGGTTGCATTCATGGCGTTCCTGGCAGTCGGGATGCCGCTCTTTAGCGAACTGCGCGAGAGTTATATGGATCCTGAGGCTGCATTGTACTGGGGCTCAGGAGCGATGAACGTAGCGATCCGATACATCTCATATGGGCTCGCTGCTGTCCTAATGAGTTCGCTTTACTATTACAGTCGAGAAGAGTTGCTCGATAGCTTCGTTCCTAGGGCAAAGCGGGTCGTCGCTTTCGACGCGCTTTTCTATTCGACTTTATTGATCGTATTGAGCGGCGACCTTGTGAATCTGATGAAGCAGTTCGGCATAGCCGATGCGACCAAACTAGGGCTTAGCATTTTGTGGGTTGCGTACGCGTTGCTCCTCGTTGTGATCGGGATCGCCCGCGGCAAAAAATATCTGCGCTTTGCAGCGATCGGGCTCATCGGGGTTACGCTCGTAAAACTGTTCTTTTACGACATTGCCGATCTTCCCACGGTCCCGAAAGCGATACTGTTCATCGCGATCGGCGCGGTTCTGCTCGTCGTGTCATTTCTCTATAACAAATACAAGAGCGTTATCTTCTCGACAGCTGAGTCCGAGAATGTGACGGAGGGAGAGAATATCTGAAAGGCTGAGAGTTTCTGCTGAGTTTTAGGCGGCCCGCTCAGTGTCGTTACGAGCAGACGTTTGTTCTTGAAACATTGCTTTCTGCTATGGCCGTTTTCGGCGGGCAAGGATCGCTCCGCCACGACAGAAAAGTATTGAGTTGGTACGCCTGCCGATGGTACCATTCTAGGGTCGCTACTGCGGTATTCCTCGTTTCTTCCAACCTCTGATGAACACACGAATCTTTCAAACTTTAATCAAGTCAGCATCCCTAACTGTTATCGTCCTTGTGTTTAGCTCGATGGCATCTGCCCAACTATTTAGCTACAAACTCGTTGATCAGATCGTTAACGATATTGCGTATTCGCCGATCACCGGAATGCTCTACGCCTCAGTTCCCAGCACTGGAGGGCAGTATGGTAATCATCTTATCGTGATCGATCCAAAGGCGGGTGCGATCGTTAACAGCGTGTTTGCAGGCAGTGAGCCGAATAAACTCGCAATGACTAACGACGGAAGATACCTCTACGTTGGCGTGGACGGGGCTGCATCCGTGAAACGGTTTGTGTTAGCGAGCCTCACCTCAGACATATCGATTAGTCTTGGAATTGGCAATGACGGCCCCTATATTGCGGAGGATATTGCACCAATATCCGGCCGAATGTCGTCGCGGTCTCTCGGCGTAATTCGTGCTGTAGCCCTCACCATGAAGGAGTTGTCTTGTTCGATAATGGCATCCAACTTTCGAATGTTACATCCGCCAACTCAGAAACTAATGAAATAGAGGCCGGAGACGACGGAACGTCGCTTTACGGCTACAATAACGAGACATCGGGCTTCCAGTTTCGACAATTGTATATTGATTCGAACGGTGTCTATATAGCGTCCAGCCAACCGAATACTTTTGGAGCGTACAGTCTAAAGATAAGGTATTCGGCCGGACGTGTTTATGCGAGTAACGGAAAAATAGTAGAAGCGTCAACCGGGAACCCGGTCGGTGCGTTCGCTGTCGGCGGCTTTGCGGACGGGATCGCGATCGACAAGCGGAATTCGAAGGTGTTTTTTGTGATTGGATCAAGCCTAAAAGCGTTCAGGACTGAAACGTTTCAACCGATCGGAACGATTAACTTGCCGTCTTCTGTCGGTACGCCTGCTCAGCTAACGCGATGGGGACGACGCGGCTTCGCTTATAGGACTACCGACGGAAAGCTCGCACTGGCCGAGTCGCTCCTGGTCACGCAAAAGAGCCAACAGTAGATCTATTCACCTCCAAACACGATATTGAGTGTAGAATGGTCGGATGAAGACACGCTCTGCATCAATTATCGCTCTGCTCATTTTTTGCTTTTGCCTATTCATCATGCCGGCCAATGGCCAAACGTCATCTGTGAACGCGGCGTCAAACTATGACGCCAGTCTCGCGAAAAAACTTGGGGCGGACGAATACGGGATGAAGAACTATGTGTTCTGCATCTTAAAGACAGGCCCAAAGGACGTTTCTATCAAGGATGAAAAGCAACGGGCTGGGATATTCGCCGGGCATATGGCGAATATGAAACGGCTCGCAGATGCGGGCAAACTCGTCGTTTCCGGGCCGTTTGGAAAGAATGACCGCAGCTACCGCGGAATTTTTGTCTTTGATGTGGCAAGCGTTGATGAGGCCGAGAAGTTGGTTGCCGCCGATCCTGTTATCACTTCCGGAATGATGACCGCCGAACTTACGCTTTGGTACGGATCGGCAGCCCTTCTGCAGGTGAATGAAAATCACAAGAAGGTTGCCGCAAAAAGCTTCTGACGATATTCCCGTGATGCTAGGTCGCACAATTGCGATGTAGAGCGATTCGGGACCTGCACCACCGGCATTTTTTCGACAAGGCTGACGGATCCAAGAAAGAACGCCTTCCCGCAAGCTTTTGAGTACGACGAGTCACCGGTCTGCCCGAAAAAGTCAGGCAACCAATTCAACTGTCTGAAGGGTTAAGCTCGGTGGATGTGGTGTGCTAAAATTAGCCTTTGTCTTGGGGAATTCTAGTCTGCCGATTTACCAATGCTCTCTGCTGACCTATTGATCCATAACATTGGCCAGTTGGTGACGTGCGCCTCGCCGGAGGGGCCAAAACGTCGTGATTCAATGCGCGACGTCGGCATCGTNNCTGGCTGAATATTCTTCGAAACATCATTTAAACGCCGAAGGGAAGGCCGTTGTCCCGGGTTTTGTCGACCCGCACACGCACATCGTTTACGCGGGCGACCGCCTCAACGAGTTCGAGTTGAAGATCAAGGGAGCCGCTTACCTCGAGATACTTGCGGCCGGCGGCGGCATCATCTCGACGGTCAAGAAGACGCGCGCAGCCTCAGAGGACCAGCTTGTTGACTAGGGCCGTGAACGTCTCGAT
>JRYI01002986.1_pt1 | contig 24275 bp, 19 predicted proteins | sample 235361 | NCBI WGS metagenome assembly JRYI01 (sample SAMN03074212, study PRJNA261471) | activated sludge metagenome | biome: Common Effluent Treatment Plant; feature: Wastewater; material: Activated sludge; isolation source: activated biomass in a lab-scale reactor treating industrial wastewater at...
CCTTGCATCCGCTTATCTCTATCAGCGACCCAGTAGTTGGAGCTGAAAACCTAGCCGGGGCCTTCTTTTGTATTGAGGGTGATGAAAAGGCGTGTCAAAGAGCGAAGGAACTTGTCGGTGTGCTCGGTGGGCGCAGTTTCAGGATCGCTCCCGATAAGAAAGCGTTGTACCACGCTGCGGCCGTGATGTCGGCCGGTCATCTTGTAGCTCTGTTTTCCGTGAGCCTTGAGCTCTTGGCAGAATGCGGCATTTCGCTCGACGAAGCTCGCGACGTGTTAGCACCTCTCATTGCGAGTGCGGCGGCAAATCTCCGTGCATCCTCGCCCGAGGCGGCGCTGACAGGACCGTTTGCCCGCGGTGACCGCGAAACTGTTGAGAAGAACCTCAGAGCCATCCGAAAGTCAGAACATCCGGAGTTTGCTGAGATCTATTGTCTTCTGGGAATCCGATCCCTTGAGCTTGCGGAAAAAAATGGCGTCTCCGAGGATGACATTCAGGCTATATCGGCAATCCTTCGCGCGAAGTGATAACATCTAAATATAGAGCGATGTCGAGAGGAAAGGACAAATTTTCAAACGAGCGGGCAATTTTTCTTGAATATATTCAGGCGGCGGGATTGCGTCGAACTGATCAGAGAGAACTGATCATGGAGACGTTCCTCGGTACCGAAGAGCATTTGACCATTGAAGACCTGCATCGGCTTGTTCAGAAGAAGGACGACTCCGTCGGGCACACGACCGTGTACCGGACGCTGCGGCTTTTGACCGAAGCCGGTCTCGCCCGTGAAGTGCGCTTTGGCGACAATAAGACGTATTTTGAGCACCACTACAACCATGCTCATCACGATCATATGATCTGCACGGGGTGCGGACTTGTGATCGAATTCGTCTCAGAGGAGATCGAACACCTTCAGGATCAGGCCGCCGCAAAGTTCGATTTCACGCCGACTCATCACAGTCTGAGGCTCTGGGGAACTTGCCGTGAATGCAGTATGAAAAAGGACTCCGCTCCAGCAGTACCTTCCGGAGCACAGCCTCGCGTGCGTGTTAAGACTACGGTCGGGAACGGTTGATCCTTTCAAACCGCCAAAAGCGGGAACAATGCGACGCGACAGATCGTAGTTATGGTCAGGACTCGGCATCGTTGTTGAGAGACCAAGGAGCGACCAAAGGAAATGAGTGAAAAAGAAAAGACCGGAAAGGGATCGTCGAAAGGGAAAGAAGCCTTTGAGGCCGAATTTGAGGCCCTGCCGCTGGATGAAAAATTCTCTCGCCTTTTTAAAATGGAGGCCGTCACGATCGGCGAGACGATCAATTATGTCGTAAATAATTCGTCGAAATTCGTCGATAAGGCGGTCGAAGCGATGAACGACCTCGGGCGCAAAGTTAAAACTGAATGCTCGGAAAAGGAAAGCACGGACGCGAAAGCCGAAAAAAAAGAAACTAAGCCCGCACCCGACAAAAAATAGCTAACCGAGTTCGGCGTTATTGATCGCCCTTTTCGCCGCTCAACCCAAAGAATTTTCGAATCGAGCGGATCATCCCCGCAGACTTTTGATCCACTGCCGGTACCTCACCCGGAACGTTTTCTGTTTCATTTAGCTTCTTTAGCCGCTCTTGGATGCGTTCTGAGACCGCAAGGACAAGAGCCTCATTGTTTGCGAGTATTGGCTTCAAAGCCCGTTTTCCGATCTGGAGAACCTCGGTCTCGCTTGTCGCGACCACCGTCGCAGATCTCGGCTGGCCGGTCAAGAGACTCATCTCGCCAAAGAAATCATCTTCGCCAAGCGAATTGATGACCTCGATCTTTTGACCGCGTCGCAGAACGACATTCACTGAGCCGCGCACTATGACGAACATAGACGTGCCATCGGCGCCCTGTTCTACAATGGATTCGCCTGCTGCGTAAACACGAGATTTCGCATTTGCTGCAAGCCGTTCGATCTCGCTCTCCGACAGGGGGGCAAAGACGGGAATGCGCGCCAGCTGCACTGAACGACGCGTTACCTTTTCTTCGAGCGGGAGTTCCGTCGGGGCTTCCTGATTGACAAGCGTCCTCGTCGGAAATGCAAATTCGATCTTTTCACGCCGGAATGCATACCAGATGCGTTCACGGACAAGAGCGTCCGTATCCGCGTGGCGAGTATAGTCCTCTATCCAGTATTTCACTTCCCAATCGAGGCTGCTGTCCCCGAAGTTCCGCATTCTTACGACCGGATGACGCTTTCGAGAGATGTTCTCGGTAAATCGTAAGGCTTCGCGGACGACGCTGATGGTTCGCGACGGTGAGTATGAATACGCGGTGTTGAAGAATACGGTACGGGCATTCAGATTATCACGCGGAGCGACTTCGATCGTTTCTTTGCCGAGGACCGAGTTACTGATTATCAGAAGCTTATTCTGGAACGTGCGGATCTTAACGCCTCGCCATGAAACACCTTCCACGATCCCCATTCCTCGATTTTGGATCGAGATCACGTCACCGACCTGAAAAGGCTGGTCGGCCTGCATCGCAATGCCTGCGAAAAGGTTGCCGAGGGTGTCCTGGAGAGCCAGACCGACGACGATACCGACGATCGTCGAACCGGTAAACAGTGCAGAGAGCTGGACGTCCTGATACTGGTTCTGGAAGATCAGCACAAAGGCGATTATGTAAACAATAATCGATAGGACCGTCTTAAGGAGCGACGAGACACCGGGCTGGGCCGATCGCTTAACGGCCGCTCGCATCATCAAGAACGCCGCANNATCATGTCTGCGCGCAGACCGTCGCCCAGGCGGCGGGAGTCGACCTTGGTGTCGATGATCTCGCCGACGGCGAGGATGTCCGCCGAGGTTTCGACCAGGGTGACGATGATCACGATCAGCATCGACAGGACGATCGTGACGATCTTGATGATCGTGCTTATCGCAGTTATCGGAATGCGATGATCCGCCAGGAACGTCTCGATATCCTTCTCAAAAAGACCCATCAAGGTCAGGATCGTTCCGACAATCGCAACGAAGACTATCAATGAGATCGCTCTTTTGTAAACTCCGGATGATGCCATCTTTGCTAGAAAATATCAGCAATCGTTTTTACTATCAATAGGATCGAGAGTATTGAGACGATAACCGTGGTTCCCCACGCGAAGACGTTGTGAACAAAGCGGTTTCGATATTCGCCCATAATCTCTTGGTTGTTGCTTAGGATCACGATAGCAACGAGCAATATCGGCAAAAGTACGCCGTTCACGCATTGGGTAAATAGCAGGAGACTGAACTGCGGTATGTTCGGGATCAATGCGACCGCCGCGCCGAGCACGATCAGGGCCGAAAAGATGCCAAGAAAGATCGGTGCTTCGCGAAATGAACGCGCAAGGCCCTTCTCAAACCCCAACGCTTCGCTAAGGCTGTAGGCGGTCGCAAGCGGCAGAACGCCCATTGCCAGCATCGAGGCACCGAAGAGGCCGATGCCGAAGAGCCACTCGGCGTAGTCGCCGACAAACGGAACCAACGCCTTGGCCGCGTCACTCGCGGTTTCGAGCTTAACGCCTGCGACATGCAGGGTCGCGGCGGTCGAAATTAGGATGAACACAGCTACGATATTTGCGAGCACAACACCGAGGATCGCATCGGCTCGGGCGAGATTCAGGTCTTCGGTGTCGAGTCGCTTCTCGACGACCGAGCTTTGGACAAAGACCTGCATGAACGGTGTGATCGTCGTGCCGATCAATGCCATGACCGTGAAAAGGTAACCGGATTCGACCCTGAACGTTGGAGTTACAAATTCCTTTGCCACCAAGCCCCAGTCCGGCTTTGCTGCGATGGCCGAGATGATGTAGGCAAAAAGAACGAGAGCCATCAGGAGAAAGATCTGTTCCACCCGCTTTGGTGTTCCGCGAGCAACAAGCAGCCAGATCGCAACTGCAGTCAGCGGAACACTTATGTAGCGTGAGATCCCGAAAAGCTCGGAAGCCTGCGCGATACCAACAAACTCAGCAACGATGATGCCAAAATTTGCGATAAGTAAGGCCAGCATCACAAGAGCCGTCCAGCGTACGCCAAACTGCTCACGGATCAGATCGGCGAGGCCTTGGCCCGTAACTACGCCCATTCGGACACACATTTCCTGCGCGACGATAAAAAATACCGTCATCGGGATAAAGGTCCAAAGGAGTGTGTATCCGTAGTCGGCGCCGGCCGAAGAGTATGTGGCGATTCCGCTCGCCTCGTCGCCCGAAGCGGCCGCAATTATGCCGGGCCCAAGCACGGCCAAATATGCGAAGAATCGATACTCAGGAAGACTTCGACGAAGGCGCGACGGTATCTTGCGCAGCTTGAGCGCGATACTCTTCGGAGATACGCTGCGAACATCCATTCTGAGATCTACTACCGTCGTCTGTCATTTCTAGCAAAAATGCGGGCCGCGATACTTATTGCCCGCTTATGTGACCTTTCGACTATAAACCTTTTGAGGCGATGATTGAAGTTGCGAACAAGTTTGGAGTCAAGTTTTTTTCGGAATCGCTGAGAATCTGGTAGATTTTAGCTATGCAAACCCGTAAGATCTTCTCTCGCTTCATCACGATCATTGCGACTTTGGGCGTACTTGTCGCGATCTTCCCGGCTGCAAACATCTATGCGGCTTGGCCTTCACCGGTGCGTGGAAAGCACGCAATGGTCGTTTCTCAGCACGAATTGGCATCACAGATCGGCGCTGACATCTTGAAAAAGGGCGGCAATGCGGTCGATGCGGCGATCGCCGTTGGATTGGCCCTTGCGGTCGTCTATCCGGAGGCGGGGAACATCGGCGGCGGCGGATTTATGGTGATTCACGACAGCAAGGGCGGCAACTACGCGATCGACTATCGCGAAATGGCTCCCGCTGCTGCGTCCCGAAATATTTTCGTCGGGTCGGACGGCAAACTCATCAGTGGTGAAGGTTCATCGACGATAGGGTATCGCGCTTCGGGAGTTCCCGGGACGATCGCGGGTTTTGACCTTGCATTCAAGAAATATGGTTCCGGTCGGGTCAAATGGGCAGATCTGGTCGAGCCTGCCCGCCACTTGGCTGCCAATGGCTACGTCCTTTCATATCGGTTGGCACGTCTTTTTAAGAGCTATTCTGACGGCCTCTCGAAGTATTCTGAAAGCAAGCGGATATTCCTCAACGGCGGAAAGTTCTTTGAGGAAGGCGATCTCTTCAAGCAGCCTGATCTCGCCGCAACCTTAGGGCGCATCGAGCGGCTTGGGGCACGCGAATTTTACACGGGCAAGACCGCGCAGCTAATTGCCGCGGACATGAAAGCTAACAACGGGCTGATCACGCTCGACGATCTAAAGGCCTATCAGGCTAAGGAACGCGAGCCTCTTGTTGGCAATTATCGCGGACACAAGATCGTTTCGATGCCGCCGCCGAGTTCGGGCGGGGTCGTGATGCTCGAGGCATTAAATATTCTCGAGGCCTACGATGTCGCGAAAATGCAGTACAATTCGGCGGAGAAATATCACTATCTTGCCGAAGCAATGCGGCGGGCCTTTGCGGATCGTGCGGAGTTTATGGGCGATCCTGATTTTGCCGATGTCCCGACGGCGGCTCTCACGTCAAAGTCCTACGCCGCGAAACGCCGGGAGACCATAAAGAAAGACAAGGCCTCCAACAGCAAAGACATCGGCCACGGTGAACCGACCGGTCACGAATCGATGGACACCACGAACTATGCGGTCGTGGACAAGGACGGGATGATGGTCGTCAACACATATACGATCAACGACCTTTACGGCTCGCAGGTCACGGCCAAAGGAACCGGCATTCTTCTTAACGACGAAATGGATGATTTTGCCGCGAAGCCGGGCGAACCGAATATGTTCGGCCTGATTCAGGGCGAGCGAAATGCCGTAAAGGGCGGAAAAAGACCGCTCTCTTCAATGACTCCGACGCTCGTTCTACGTCCGGACGGTTCGGTGTGGTTCGGCGTTGGAGCACGCGGAGGCCCAAGGATCATCTCAGCGGTCCTTCAGACCGTCATCAACGTGATCGACCACAAGATGGATATTCAGGCAGCGATAGATGCACCGCGGATCCATCATCAATGGCTGCCCGATGAATTGACCACCGAACCTATCGGATTTTCTCCTGACACGACTACGATCCTGAGGTCCTACGGACATCGTTTGGCATCACCGAGTTGGGTCGCTTCTGCGACCGGTTTGATGATCGATGAGAAGGGTGTGCGGCTCGGAGCGATCGATTCTCGCAGCGATGGCCTCGCTGTCGGCTATTGAGGGAGCTTCTTCGCTTCTTCCTGATCGAGCAGGCGAGTCGTGCCTTCCGTAACACTTGTCGGCTGGAGGTCGTTGGTATCACGCCACGCTCCGACTCCCGGACTTCGATAGTCTGCGGCGGGTTGAGTTTGCTGAGGCGGAAGTGATCCGACAGCCTGACGGCCGTAGAGCGTCGCGGGCATCGGCGGTGGTTGAGTCCCCGGACGGTCGAACATCGGCAGCGGTTTCGAGCTCGGCAGGAAGATAAGCGATGCGACAAGGAGCAATATTGAGCCGAAAACGCCGGTCATCGCCGCCAGGAACGTTAGTGCGTCAGGGGCGTCAATTATTCCAAAGAAAGGTGTTGCAAATAGTGTAAAGAGAACGAACCACACCACAGAAAAGAATACTCCATTCCTCTTGTTAAGGAGCGGGGCCTTCTTTTGATGAAGCAAGCCAAGCTGCGGAAGATAGCCGCCTTGTGCGACCACCTCCGCAACGAGCGAAAGCGGCAACCCGCATCGTGAGCAGAATTTGGTGTCTTCGTTGGCTTGTTGCTGTCCGCAGCTTGGGCAATGCATCTTTTCTTCTCTCAGGGTAACGCGACTGATTAAACGAATTCTGCCACGAAAATGTTCAGTCGGCAAAAATAAACTCACCGTCGGCGGATCTTTTTGCCGCTCTGAAGCTGATAAATAGCGGCTGCACGTCCGAGGTAATGATCCGCGGTCGCGACCGTCTCAAGCAGGAGGGAAAAGATCGATGTGAGCTTTTCCGGAGCGGGAAGTTCGCGTTTCAGGTCATCGTCCGAGGCTAAAAAGCCAAGGCCGTGCCGGCGAGTCTCCGCGACCTCGTCGAGATATTCGAGGATCAATTCGTGCGTCGAAAGCTTCTCCGGCAACGTCCACTCGAACGGATCGTCCCACAGGCGAGTCGTAATGCCGCCGAAAGTTTGCTCTACCGCAGCCGCCGAACGCAAAAGACACGTTCCCACGTTCATATACGGAAGTTCCGCGGTGCCGACGTTCGTAAAAAGATCGGCTTCGGCCGTGAGTCCGAGCAAGGTTCGAGTGTCAAGGTCGAGCTTGTCAAACTTTCGGCCGAAGCCTTCGATCAGGTCTCGCATAAAATGAGGAGAGGATTCGAGTAGATCACCGGCCCTTGTATCGGCGTTCTTTCTCGAAGATACCGAGGCCGTAATTCCTGCCTTTGTAATTGATTCCCGTACCGACTGTGCCGCTTATGCCGATACGCGAGCCTCTTGAAGGAACCGCATTATCAGTAATGACCCAGATCGAGCCTGTGCCATCGTCGATCTTGTAAGCTCCGCCCGAAATCCCTGTTCCAGGGATCGAAAGGCCGTAGCTGTCAACCACCGTGCCGATAATGCCGACCTCTTTATTCCGATACCGTGAAGGATTTGCATTGATCTCGGCGATCGACCTTTTCTCCGGACAGGCCGCCGCGAAAATAGCGATACCGACAACTGCGGCAACAAGCAGAATACGTGTAATTCCTTTCATTTCTCTCTCCTTAAATAGCGTAATATTGGCCGAAAGGCCTCTGAGGAGAGATTCAGTTTTCATCCGAAAGGTTCGCAAGCATTTGTCGCTCGGCTAGCCGAGCTTGACCGCAGTCCCGTATGCGAGCACTTCGGTCGAACCCTGGCCGAACTCCGTAGCGTCATAACGCATCGCGATCACAGCGTCGGCCCCGATGTCGTGAGCGTGCTGCACCATTCGATTGAAAGCTTCCATGCGAGCGTGCTCGCAAACCTCGGCCCACTCTTCAATATTGCCGCCGGCGAGCGATTTGAACCCGCCGATGATGCCGCGTCCGAGGCCGGTCGCCCGAACGACGATGCCGCGAACAACGCCAAGATACTGGTTGATCCGACGGCCTTCGATCTCCATTCCGGTTGTAACTATCATATTTTTTTAGGCCAAAAGGAAACGGCAAAGGTCAAAGCATTATCCGGTTTGCTTTCGGCCCTTTGCCATATTAGTTAGAGGTGGTAGCGCCTAGGGGAATCGAACCCCTCTTTCAAGAATGAGAATCTTGCGTCCTAACCGATAGACGAAGGCGCCAAATAACAAGGCTTTGCTGCAAAACGCGCAAAACGGAATTATAGGTCTCGATTGTGCGTAAAGCAACTTGCGAAGCCGCCGGCTGACGGCTAATAGGCTGCCAGGCGGCCCGGCCGCCGACAATGGCCGCCCAATTGTCCCAGCCAGACGCTCGTGGGACAGCTCTGGGACAGGCTCTGGGATAAATAAGTGATGTGTTGTCAATCACTTACGCGATTTGCCCCAGAATTTCGCGAAAAAAAATTTAACCCGAATTTTTCACTCTCAATTCTCCGTTTTCAGTTCTCCTGGGGGCGGCTCGGCCGTCGACTTCTCTCTGTCGCGTGCTTCGCACGCTCCGACAGAATATGGAGGAGAAGCTAACCACGAGCTGAAGCTCGTGGCAATTCAGCGGCCTTTGCGTTTCAAACAAAATCGTAAACGCAAAGAACGCAGAGGAGACGCAGAGTTCGCAAAGGGAAGAGGCAGCCACGAATTCACGAATCGAAGGCTTTATCTGATATCCCAGATCTGAAATTTGAAATTCGAGATGCAAACCTTTGCGGACTTTGCGGGGTTTTGCTTAGCGTACTTTGCGTTTTCAAACGAGATCGTAAACGCAAAGAACGCAAAGGAGGCGCAGAGTTCGCAAAGGCTTGGATGCAGCGAGCGAGACAGTACGAATACCTGTCAGCCACGAATTCACGAATGGAACCTCGAACCTGCAACCTGAGACATGACACCGCAAACTGCGACCTAAAACTCAGCTTGTCAAAGAACGTTCGGCCGTTTCGACCGTGTTGTCATCATAGCGAAACGGCGAGCCCGTTTTGAAGCACAAACCGCACGAAACGTATCAAACCGCACAAAACGTATCANNGTATCAAAGTGCACGATTTGCACAAAAAAATCAGGACGGGGAGCGGTTGCGACTGACCGGGATTGTGCAGAAACTCCACAGAACGGCAATACTTGGACAACGCGTTCACCCTGAAAAAAGGTGGACACATCCGAGCGGTTTGTAATAAAATACGAGCCGTTGACTGGTTCAACTCCAATTCAAACAGCCAGTTTTCCGAAAGGGTTTTGAAGTTTCCTCAAACTTGACCTTTTTGTTCACGTCTAATTTCGTGTCTCGATCGATATTTTCTTTTGGCTTGCTATTGTCGAGCGCGAACCAACATTGCGATCCGAACCGATAAGCTCGCAAACGGATCGCCGCTAAAACAAGGAGGAATAATGAGAAAAGTAACTTATTTCGCCGGCGCGGTGTTTATTATCGCGTTGTCGATGCTCGTCGTTAATGCTCAGGAGAAATTTTCTAAGGTCGTAACGGATGCCACACGCTGGGATCCGATAGAATTCGTGGCTCCGCAAGAATGTTCGGCCTCGCCGGAAGAGTGTGCCGTTAAGATGCTCACGGAATTGAAGATCGATGTTGGCAGTGAGCCTGAATTCAGTGTTTATCCGATCGGGAAGACGGATGACGGTAACGTGACCGTGGTCTTCGTCTCGCAGCTCATTGAGAACGATGATCTAATAATGGGCAAGCTATTCCGATTGGCGTTGGACAAGAGCGACCAAGCAGATCTGACCTATAGCCTCGATGGCTTGGGCGTGATGTATCAATGCATGGACGGGAAGGAAGGCTGGCGGAAGACGCCGTGCGGAACCTAGCAGGCGATCGTTGATATGTCCAACTGAAGTTAAAAGGAGAACAGCCTATGCAGCCGGCCTTCAAAGGCGGTTCTCCTTCGCTATCATTGACGCGGGCTTGCGGCGTCCCTCGTTTGTGGCCGGGGAGGCACAAAGGCTCGACATTTCGCGACCGGTTCGATAGACTTGTTTTACAAGGACGTGGTGAGTTATTGCGACTTGCGGCCACGTAAAAGAAACGGCTAAACAGCATGGATCAAGGTCCTCAAACAAGTTTTTGTGAGACTCTGTGCTTGTTTAAGGCACAGAGTTTTTTTGTTTTGAGAATGATGTGCCGCAACGATCACATTGCGGCCAAGGCGAATACCGGAAATGTCAGATTTTTTGAAACTTCTACAAGACAAGATCATCGTTTTTGACGGTGCGATGGGGACGTATCTTCAGTCGCTTGATCTGCCGATCGATGACTGGGGCGGACCCGCATTCGAAAACTGTTCGGAGAATCTGCTCTATACTCGGCCCGATGCGATCGAGTCGGTTCACAATGCGTTCCTCGATATCGGATGCGATGTGATCGAGACGAACAGTTTCGGCGGCAGCGAGGTCGTGCTCACCGAATTCGGCATCGCGGAAAAGACCTACGATGTAAATCTTAAAGCCGCTCAGCTTGCCAAGCGTGTTGCAAGTGATCACTCGACGCGTGAACATCCGCGCTTTGTCGCGGGTTCGATCGGGCCGGGGACCAAGCTCCCGACGCTCGGGCACATCACGTATCGCGCCCTAAAAGATGCGTATCGTGAGCAGGTCCGCGGGCTTATCGACGGCGGCAGCGACGTTCTGATAGTTGAGACCTGTCAAGATCTGCTTCAAACAAAGGCGGCACTCGCCGCGATCTTCGACCATTTTGCGAAGACGCGGTCGCGAATTCCCGTGATCGCGCAGGTGACGATCGAGGTTTTCGGTACGATGCTGAACGGCACCGAGATCGGCGCCGCATTGACGGCCCTCGAACCTTTCCCGATCGACGTTATCGGTATGAACTGCGGCACAGGGCCAAAGCAGATGACGGACAGTTTTCGCCATTTGTGCGAGAATTCGCCGCTGCCGGTCTCGATCCTGCCGAATGCCGGTTTGCCGGAGGTGAAGGACGGCCAGCAGCATTACGACGAAACGCCGGAGAGCTTTGCCCAACAGGTCGAGGCTTTCGCGAAGGATTTCGGAGCGAATATCGTCGGTGGCTGCTGCGGAACCACGCCGGATCATATAAAGCTGTTGGTCGAACGGCTCGGCAGCCTTTCGCCAAAAGAGCGAAACGCCAAGCTTGCACCTTCCGCATCTTCGATCTATTTCCAACAGCCATTTACTCAAGATGCTTCTTTTCTGATCGTTGGCGAGCGTGTGAATGCGTCGGGCTCGAAGAAGATGCGCGATCTGCTCGACGCCGAGGATTGGGACGGCCTCGTAAACCTCGCAAAGTCACAGGAAAAAGAAGGTGCCCACATTCTCGACGTGAACGTCGATTTTGTCGGCCGCGATGGCGTTGCCGATATGCACGAGCTTGCGAAACGGCTGGTGACCAACGTCAAGATCCCGCTGATGTTCGATTCCACCGAGTGGGAGAAGATGGAAGCCGGCCTCGAACACGCAGGCGGCAAGTCGATCCTGAATTCGACGAATTATGAGGACGGCGAAGAGCGTTTCATCAAGCTTCTTGAACTTGCCAAAGAGTTCGGTGCGAGCATCGTAATCGGATTGATCGACGAGACCGGAATGGCTCGCACAGCCGAAGATAAGCTCAAGATCGCCAGACGCGCTTACAAGCAGGCGACCGAATTCGGCATCGAGGCTCACGATATTTTCTTCGATCCGCTCGCGCTTCCGATCTCGACCGGAATAGAAGAAGACCGCAAGAACGCTGCCGAGACGATCGATTCGATCAAGCAGATACGTGCAGAGATGCCCGAGGCGAACATCATTCTCGGTGTGTCGAATATATCGTTCGGATTGAGCCCTGCGGCAAGGATCGTGCTCAATTCGGTGTTCCTCCACGACGCCGTCGAGGCGGGAATGAATTCTGCGATCGTCAACGCGTCGAAGATCCTGCCGTTGATCAGATTCAACGAACATGAGATCGACACGGCCCGCGATCTGATCTACGACCGAAGAAAAATTGAAGCAGATGTCTGCACGTACGATCCGCTTGTCGAGTTCACGACGCTCTTTGAGGGCAAGACCGCGCAGTCGATCAAGCCCGATATCTCGAACCTGCCGATAGAAGAGCGGCTGAAGGAACACATCATCGAGGGCGAGAAGATCGGCCTTGAGGATGCCCTGAAACAGGCTCTCGAAACATACAAGCCGCTGGATATAATCAACAATATCCTGCTTGACGGAATGAAGACGGTCGGAGAACTTTTTGGTTCCGGACAAATGCAGCTTCCGTTCGTGCTGCAATCGGCGGAGGCGATGAAGGCGGCGGTCAGATTTCTTGAGCCGTTCCTCGACCGCGTCGAAGGCATCGAAAAGGGAACGCTCGTGCTTGCGACCGTCAAGGGCGATGTTCACGACATCGGCAAGAATCTTGTCGATATCATCTTGACGAACAACGGCTACAAGGTCGTCAATCTCGGCATCAAGCAGCCGATCGACGACATCCTGCGGGCCTTTGAGGAATCAAAAGCGGACGCGATCGGTATGAGCGGCCTGCTCGTAAAATCGACGCTCGTGATGCGTGACAACCTTGAGTTGATGAACGCGCGGAGCATCAATGCCCCCGTCATCCTTGGCGGTGCGGCGCTGAATCGCCGATATGTCGATCAGGATCTGATCCCGCTTTATGACGGCGATCTGTTCTATGCGCGGGACGCGTTTGACGGGCTGCACGCAATGGACAAGCTCACTTCGGGCGAGGCAGTTCAGGCGGCCGCGGCGGGTCAGACGCAGGCAGCGGCAAGCGTGGCGGACACTCCGGCCTCGGACAGCGAAGACCTCGTCGGGGAGGATGCGAAGTTGGGCGTAAATGCGGCCGAACAGGTGCGAAAGCGTGCAAGCGGTTCGACCGCGCATACGACACGCTCCGAGATCTCGCAGGATGTGCCGATCCCGGCGCCGCCGTTCTTCGGCTCGAAGGTCGTTGAGATCAAAGACCTCACGAAGATCTTCGATTTTGTTAACGAGACCGCACTATTCAAAGGTCAATGGCAGTATAAGCAGGGCCGAATGAAACCGGACGAGTATGCAAAGATAATCGCCGACGAGGTGCGTCCGAGATTTGAAGAACTGAAGGCCGATGCGATCCGCGGAAAACTCCTCGAAGCAAAGGTAGTGTACGGCTATTTCCCGTGTCAGTCCGAAGGCAACGACCTGATCATCTACAACGAAGATCAGAAAACGGAGCGTCTGCGATTCAACTTTCCGCGGCAGCCGATCGAACAGCGAGGCGGCAAGAATTTGTGTCTCGCGGACTATTTCGCATCGGTCGAGTCCGGCAAAATGGACGTTGTCGCATTCGACCTGGTAACGATGGGCAGCAAGGCGAGCGAACATTCTGCAAAGCTTTTTGCGGCGGATAACTACACTGATTATTTGCTGTTCCACGGCCTTTCGGTCGAATCGGCGGAGGCTTTTGCGGAGATGTGGCACAAGCGGATCCGCGAGGAACTCGGCATCGCCGGAAGCGACGCCCCGGAACTCGCAAAGCTCTTCCATCAAGGCTATCAAGGATCGAGGTACAGCTTTGGTTATCCGGCGTGCCCGGACCTTGAGGAACAGGCAAAGATCTTCGAGCTTCTCGATCCGTCGCGTATCGGTGTCGAACTGAGCGAAGAGTTCCAGCTGCACCCGGAGCAATCGACCTCTGCGATCGTCCTGCATCATCCGCAGGCGAAGTACTTCAACATCGAATAGGTTCGTTGTTCGTCGATGGTCGTTCGTTGTTGGTTGTTCGACAATAATTTCACCTCCGAACGATAAACCACGAACAATTAACCGCTGAAATGTCTACGGCCGGGCGAGTGATCGACCGGCCGTAGAGCTATTTGTATTGGAGAGTTACCTTCCCGGGATCGGAACGTCGTTGCTAAGACCGAAGCCGTAGGCCGTAAAGCCAGCGGTCGATCTTAGCAGGTACCACGTGCCGCTGCGATAGACTGCGAGGTCCGTGCGGCCGTCGCCGTCATAGTCACCGGGCGTCGGAATGTCGCCGAGCAATCCGAAATGGATCGTCGAGCTCGTTCCAGCGGCCGGATTGTAGATGAACCAATCGCCCGTAAGCGTTCGGAAGAGTGCGATCTCAGCCTTGCCGTCGCCCGAGTAGTCTGCGATCACGGGAACGTCCGATGAAGTTCCCATTCCTGTAGCCGTCGTCGGGAAACCGCCGGTTGATGGGCGGTATGTGAACGAGCCGGCCGCGCCATTGTAGTAAGCAATGTCGGCTTTGCCGTCGCCATCGAAATCACCGGGAGCTGGAATCGTGCCTGCAGCGTTCGGTATCGTCGTGTAGATCAGGCCGCCGGTGCTCTTAAGAGCGTACCAGCCGCCGTCTGAAGGACGGTAAACCGCGACATCCGTCTTGCCGTCGCCATCATAGTCGGCATTGACAGGGACATCGCCGGGCAGTCCGAACGATAGGAACGTGATGGTCGAGTTCGAGCTGTTGAAGATGTAAAAGTCCGGATTTGCGCTGTTCGCGTCTCCGCGGAATATCGCAAGATCGGCCTTTGCATCGCCATCAAAATCGCCCGGTGCGGGTACGTCGGTGGAGATCCCCCAGTGAGCAACGGCGTAGCCGGCGGTTGACCGCAGCATATGCCAGTTGCCGTCCGACGGACGGAATACCGAGACGTCCGACTTGCCGTCGCCGTCAAAATCGTACTTCGCTCGTACAGGAGCCGTGACAGAGAAGTTCGCGTCCGAAACATCGAAGAAGACGTTTCCGACTGCTTCGATCTTGACACGTGCCTGCGAAGTAACGCCCATCGGGATCGTTACATCGGCCGAGCCGTCATTCGGCGTGCTTGCCAAAAGCACGGTCGGGAAGGTCTGGCCGCCATCGGTCGAAAGCGAGATCTTGACATTCGCGACGCTTACGGGAGCAGCGGTCGTATTTGCGACATTCCAGGTTACGGTCTGGACCGAACCGCCGGCCACCTGGATCGAGGTGTTTGGTGATGTCACCTTGAACGGCCCGGAAGAGTTCGTCACCGTAATGACGGAGTCCGTGTACTGAGTTTGACCGATGGTCACGCCCGGTACGTATGGCTTGTTGTCGCGGACCGTAAGGCGGAAGTTGAGTGTACGAGAGACCGAGCTTAGAGCTTCGGTATTCGCAACGGCATCGCCGCCGGGAAGTGTGGGCGACACGAGGAGCCCGGCAAGCACTGTCGCCATCTTCGGAAAGTAGCGGGTCGGCGAAGCGGTCGGCGGGAATGAGAGCCAATTCGGGCCTGTCGTTTTGCCGGGTGATGCCGGGCTGCTGCTGCCGGAAGAGGTCGCGTTGTCATTCTGCTCCCACTGATAGGTTAGCGAATCGCCGTCCGGATCGGTGGCCGAGCCGGTCAACGCGAACGGCGTGCTGATCGGGATCGTGTAGTTTGGAACTGACGAAACGACCGGCGGATGATTTTGCGTCATATTGGTCGTTACCGGGCAGGTCTTGTTTGCAAGGTTCGCCTGGATCTGCTCGATGCTCGTTTGGTGGAACGTGTCGATCGAGTGCGGGGCAACGTCATACGGCGTGATGCCGGCATAGCCCATGATCGTGATTCCGGAGCCCACTTCTTTGTTGCGTCCGGTACCCTCAAGCGAGAACGAGAAGGTGTGATTCGCACCCATTTGGTGGCCAACCTCGTGGACGACGTAGTCGATATCAAAGTTGTCGCCCTGCGGAACGCCGTCGCCCGGCGATGTAATGCCGCTGCCTTTCTGTCCATCGACACAAACGCAGCCGATGCAGCCTGCGTTGCCGCCGCCGCCCGAAGCACCGAACATATGGCCGATGTCGTAATTGGCTTCGCCAATATTTGCCGTCAGCGTTGCCTGTAGCTCGCCATTCCAGTTTCCCAAGGTCGAATATGGGTCGGTCGCCGGATTGTAATAGATGACGTTCGTTGTCGAATCGATCAAGTTCAGATGCACCGCGAGATCCTTTTCATAGACGCCGTTCGCACGGGTCAAGGTCGCATTGAATGCCGCAAGGACGAGAGCGACTTGGCTTGCGCTTGTTGCACCAAAATAGTTCGCGTATTCGCCGTTACAAGATTGAGCGAGCCGCATCGTCTTGATCTGGCCCGCGTTGCTGTCCGGACGCGAAGCGACATCGCCGTTCAGGCGATAGCTGTCTCGAATGCCCGTCAAAAATCCGACATCGCCGGTGGTACAACGCCAAGGCGAACCGCCGGATTCGCCATCGCGACGGAATACCGAATACACCTTATGGTCGGCAGAGAATGGCTCGATGAATTCATTGTGGGCATCGGAGCGGAATACTACGGTTTGGATGCCTTGCGGCGAGATGCTGAGCTTCAGCGTCGAAAATCGATCTGTGAGTCCGCGTCCCGAGTATGCGCGGATCTCTGGGAAGCGAGCTTGCAGAGCCGCGTCGAAGTTCGAATCCTCATAGACCTCGAACCGCTCCATATCGCCGTCGGCATTTGGGATCGAAATCACGACGGATTCGCCGCTAGAACGGCCCGCGATCGAGAAAAGCTGCTCCCTCAACGGTTCGATGTTGAGGTTGTAAAGGCGAAAGTCTGTCGGATAAGACGCTCTCAAGACGGCCCTATCCGTCGTGATCGTCGAACGATCTTGCTGATTCTCGGTCCATATCAGCTGTTGGGCCGAGGCACCGATCACTAGGAACGCTAGAACCAACGAGAGAGACAGAACGCCGCGAAACATCAGATGCGTGTTCATATTTAATTTGCTCCTTACTTATTGGGATCCATTTGGACGTTTTGGACGTTTCGCGGGTACACGAGCCGACCGGCGTTTCGAATGGAGACCCCAAGCTAATTGAATTGAAATTAGAACGAGATTGATTATCCTACAAACCGTGTGAAAACAGCAATCCCGGACCGCGAAATCCAACTGGCCGGGTCACTTTTTCTTTCGGGGTGTCCGTAATGATAAACTTATCGTCTTGCGTCCCGCAAATGCCAGAAAACAGCCTCGAAAAAGCAGAAATTCGCAGCCTCGAACCGCTTGTTCCCGATATCGACGAGCTGGATGTGCTGGCCCCGACCGAGCGACGCGGCTTCTGGCTTGCGCACCGGATGAATCAGGGCCGCTGGAAACGCCTGATGACCTTCTTTCAGCGTCATATCGGCTCACTCTGGATCTACTTGGCGACCTATAACCTAATGGAGGTGTACGGCCTCGAGAATTTTGAGGCGGCCGATCCGGGCCGTCCGGTGCTTCTGGTGGCGAATCATCGCTCGTTCTTCGATATGTACACGGTGTCGAGTATTCTTTTTCGGAAGACGCATCGGCCGCTCCAGCTTTACTTTCCGGTCCGTGCGAAGTTCTTTTATGACCGTCTGAGCGGTTGGGTGGTGAATTTTGTCATGGGATGGTTCTCGATGTACCCGCCCTTCTTCCGCGAGGCGGGCGAGGTCGAGAAACGCGAGTTCGATAAGTATTCGCTTCGAAGGCTTGTCCAGCTGTGCTCGCAAAACGGCCCGAATGTGATCGGTTTTCACCCCGAAGGGAAGCGGAATCTAAAAGGCGGTCCGTATGACTTTCTGCCTGCACAGCCGGGCGTCGGCAAGGTGATCTATTCCGCACAACCGCAGGTCGTGCCGGTCTTTATCGCCGGGCTTGGCAACGATCTGCCTAAACAGATATTGGGTAACTGGCGGGGCGGCGAGCCGGTGCGCATCTTGTTCGGCGCGCCCATCGATCTCGCGGAGTTTTATCAAAAAGCAGACAAATTGCGAACGCACAAGGAGATCGCCGACCATCTGATGCTGAAGATCGCGGAATTAGGCGAGCAGGATCGTTCGGAACGCGAGAAGCAGACCGATCTTAAGGAACGAGTGAAGGCGTGATCAATTCGTCTTGGGTGCCGTCGGGTTTGCGACGTTCGCTGCAGCGGTGGCGGAGTTCGAGTTTGGTTCTTTTGCGGAATCAGGCGATACCCAGCCGGCATTTTCGAGCAGAGCGATCGCGAACTTCACCGGGACTGCCATATTCGCGGCAGTATTCTCCGTAAACACACCAAAATTCACGCCGATCACCTCGCCGCTTTGGCCGAAGAGCGGCGCTCCGGACCCGCCTTCCGCGGTGCGTGCGTCGTGCACGATCCGCTTGGAATCGAGGTCGGTGATAGAACCTTGCGTGGTCAGCGGCACGATCTTCTGCGATTGGGCAAGGAAGTTGATCAGATCTTGCCGCGAGTTGCCAAAACGCTGATTGATCGAGCGGGCCTCGGCGTCATCGACCATCGCAAGCAGCCGATCAGGGCCGTTAGGGTAGCCCATAGTCACGACCGTCTTTCCGATCTCGACCGAGGCCGTGTCCGTGTCGAGCGGGACTGTCGGCAGATCCTGAGGAACGGTCGCCGGGTCGATAAACCCGATCGCAAGGTCTTCGCGGCCGCCGACGCTCTTTACCGTGAGCGGAAAAGGCTGCGGGTGATTCGGGAAGTAAATGACGAGCTTTTTGACGCGTGCACGGGCATTTCCGGCGGCCATCATCTGCTTAACGCCGTCGTCTTCTTCCCACGGCCGGACGACGTGGCGATTCGTAACGATGTAGCCCTGGCCAACGTAGAAACACGTGCCGATAAAATCGTATTCGACCGTCGGCCCGTTGCCGTCGGTCGTAACTCCGACCTGCGGCCGCGACGGCATGGAATCAGGATTTTCCGGAGCCTGCGGCTCGTACGGACTGCGATAAAGCGACGGGTCGGCGTAGCGCAGGACCTTGCCCGTACGCTTATCGACGAGGTCATAGACGCCGACGATCAAGCCGATCGAATTGCCGTACGCAACGCGAAGATTCGGTGCAAGCGAGACGGTCTTAATGATGTCCTTGTTGCTTTTATCCAACTCGCCAAGCTGGTTGCTCGCCTGGCCAAGCTTTTCCTCGAGATTCTTGATCGTTTCGCTCTGCACTTTCGCCTGTTCGCGGGCTTCCCGCAACTCGCGATTTACGGCGTATCCGATATAGAGAATGCCGGTCAGGAAGGCGACCGCGATCACGAGCGTTATGAGCTTGGTCGTCCATGATATCTCGCGTGCAAGCTCGCGCGTGAATTCGCGAAGGAACGCTTTTGCGTCATCCCGCTTTGCCGATCCGTAAGACTCGATGGCCGCATCTTCGATGAACTGCGAAATATGCGGCTGCTCACGATTTGTCGTGATGAGCGCGGACTTTGCCTCTAGCGAAAAGAAGCCGAAGGAAATGCTGTTCTCGGGGGCAGCGATGACGTCTCCGTCGGTTACGGGAACGTAACGCCGCAGCGGTTTATCGTTTATCTCGAAGTTCAGGTCTTGGGCAAAATCTACGACGCGGAAGCTGCCGTCTGAACTGTCAAGTTCGAGCCAAACGTCAAGGTCGCGCACGGACGAGGTGTGGATCTGGATGTCACAGGTAGAGTCCGAGCCGATCCGAATCCGCTCCTGTGCGAAGAATTCGGTTCGTTTCTCAAGGCCGACTGTGACGTGGATGATAATGCCGGGTGCCATTAGTAAGCGTGAAAACGTGCGATAAGCGTTATTGGTGTGATTCTATCACAGAGACCCGGCAGAAGCTCTAGAAAAATCTCGCAGATCGCCGTAACTTTTGTTGTCTCGCGGTCCGTTCTGTTAGCCTTTTATTAAATATGGGAAAGCCGAAATTCATCACCGACCGCGAAGAGCTCGAAAAGCTCGCTCCAATGCTCAAAGCGCCGATAAAACGGCAGGTTTTTGTCTGCACCGGCAAATCCTGCTCAAAGGTCGGCGGCGAGGAGGTCCTCTCGGAATTCGCCCGCATCCTCGAAGCCAAAGGCATCCGCCAAGGTAAGGAAAAGAAAGGCCGCAACCCAATGGGCGAGGTCCTCCTTACACAATGCGGCTCGATCGGCTTCTGCTCCATCGGCGTCGCCGTCATGGTCCACCCCGACGGCACCCTCTACGGCCAGGTCCAACCCGAAGACGTCCCCGAAATAATCGAAGAACACATCGAAAAGGGAAATGTCGTCGAAAGATTGGCGTTGATGGAGATTGGAAGGGCAAAGTGACTATCGCTTACCATTATTGTGACCAGCCTGCATTTCATGCGATCTGTTCCTCGCGAACGCTGCGATTCAGCGATTTGCACTTCATGAACGATTGCATGGAACTCACGTGGGCAAACCGTATTTTGGGAACTGCTGCGGTAGCTCTCGAAAAGCGGGAGCCGAACGTAGAGTTCGATATTGAACCACACGTCCGAATTGCGGCCGCGCTTGATAGTTTCAAAGCAAAATGTGTTCCAACTGCTTTTTGCCTTTCCAAGAAACGAGATCAATTAAGCCAATGGCGTGGATACGCTGATGACGGTAAAGGCTTCGCGATCGGTTTTGATCTTGATGTGCTGAAGCAACTTCCGGCTAGTCAGGTAGAACTCGAATACGATGAAGGGAACCAGCAGGCTGTTGCCGCTAAGTTTCTCGAGTCTTTTGTTGAGCAGCATGATAAATTGACGAACGAAGAAGTCCGGCAGCGCTGTCACGATCTCTACTTGTTGCTTGCAAAATTCAAGCAACCGTCGTTTGTCGAGGAGGCGGAGGTTAGGTTGTTACATGTTCTAGAAAGGAGAAATTCGGATGGTGCCATCAAGATACTTCCAACCGATTGTTTTGCGTTTGGAAAAAAAGCCGTGAGTCCCGATGTTCAGTTTCGAATGAAAGCGGGTGCGCCTGTACCATTTGTCGATATTCCCTTTCAGGAGAACGACTCTCAAAGTCCTCTGAAGGAAGTCATGTTGGGGCCTATGAATTTTACCCGTGCGGAGTCAGTTGAACAATTCCTTACAACGATTGGTTATGACGCTGTTTCTGTGTCTCGCTCAGCCTCATCATACCGAAATCCCGAAACGTTCTAACCCCGCATCACCGTCAATATCTCATCGACGAGCTTCTTCGCATAGCCAAATATCATAACCAAAAGCTCCCCTCCTTACGAAGGAGGGGTGGCAGCCGCTTCGGCTGACGGGGTGGTTCTCATATTGATGAACTCGTGCTATATTTCGTCTTGTGAAGAGAGCGATCCTATTTTCGATAGTCTTCCTGGCCTCGACTTGGTTCGTCTCCGAGATCCGAACCTCGCGCTCATTGAACTGTTGGGGGTGCACAAATGTAAAATGCGTACTCCGTGGGATTGACGAAAGACCGCTCTTAGCTTTGACGCATCCTCTTGACATGTTTTCCGAGTTTCAGCACGCTGCAGACTGGTGGGATTGAAACCTTCAAAAACGTCCCGGAAATAATCGAGGAACACATCGAAAAGGGAAACGTGGTCGAAAGATGAAAAACTATTCGCATTGCCGTAGAGCATAACAAAAAAGCTCCCCTCCTTACGAGGGAGAGCCAAGCTATCTATACTCGGAAGGCTTGCATGTGGGAACCGTATCATAGGAGAGGTGCATATAGCTATGCCAGACGCGCTTACCGACGAGCGGCTTGCCATCCCAAACTGTCATGTGAAATGACTCGTGCCCGCTACACGTGCGGAAAAAGAGCGGCCTTAGACGATCGTGCGCGATGACGTGAGCCAAGCCCTTGACTATTTCAACCCTAGCGTTTTCGGCTACGACCGCGAAGCCCGTAACGAAGTCACTCCCCTCTTCAAAACGAATCTCATAGTGACTCGGAGCTGATTCATCGCCGCCGACCACGATCTCTTCAATACTGGACAGCCGTGGCGGACAACCCTCAGACCCGACGATCTTAGCTAAGAGTTTCTTCTGCGGCATATCGTCAGCCAGCACGACTACTAGAATCTCGTCACCCGGCTTTAGCTCCGGATTTCTAATCAAGAGCTCAGAGCATTCACCTCCCGCTAGGACTACGCCGATATCAAGTTTAGGGTCGAACGGCCTTGGAGCAGTTTCGACTACGGGAGTGGCTGTGTGCTGCGGTTCAGGAGACGGCGGACTACTAGGCTGAGCAGGCTCGGCAGTATTACTGCAGGCGGAGCATATAAGCAATAGCCCTACGAAGACTATGGGCGAAAGGAATTTCGTGCTCAATATTCGCATAGGAACAACAATGTATCGCCAAAATTATTTCACAAGCTCCCCTCCTTACGAAGGAGGGGTGGCCGCCCGATGTTTTTCATCGGAATGACGGGGTGGTTTTTAGCCGGGGCATCTACAATGTCGGTTGAGTAAGAACCACCTCCCGGCTAAAGCCGTACTCCTCCTTCGTAAGGAGGAGAGCAAGAGCTTTCTCATTTCGAGCATCCGTCTCACTCGCGCTGACCTTTATGCGGCGAATGTCCGGTCGGCGCAGTTGGCGGGCCGAAGCGGAAGTTTGCACGGATGACACCTAGCATCCATTCGGTTTCTTCAAACACGTTGCGGTTCTCGAATCTGACCACGCGAATTTCTTTCGCTTCCAGGTATGCAGTTCTTTCTCGATCCTCAGCGGCACCCAATCCGGTGAAATGGCGCGAACCGTCGAGTTCGACAGCAAGGTTCTCGGAGGGACAGTAGAAGTCAAGGATGTAATTGCCGACCGAGTGTTGGCGGACGAACTTGCGACCTTCGAATTTTGAGTTTTTGACTATTTTCCAAAAGGTGGCTTCTGCGGGAGTTAGATTCTTTCGAAGGTTTTTTCGGTGCTCGTTCAAATGACCGAGCGAATGAATGTCGGTTTTGCGCCGCGGATTTGCCATGATGACTGGAACTATACTAAAAACCACCCCGTCCGCCGCAGCGGCGGCCACCCCTCCTTCGTAAGGAGGGGAGTTCGTTGTCATTATCCCGCATCATCCCCGCATCGACGTCAATATCTCGTCCACGACCTTCTTTGCGTCGCCGAAGAGCATCAGGGTGTTGTCCTTGTAGAACAACGGGTTATCGACGCCGGCGTAGCCGCTTGCCATGCCGCGTTTCATAACGATCACGTCGCGGGCTTCCCAGACGTGGAGTACGGGCATTCCGGCGATCGGCGACGCGGGGTCGTCCATCGCAGAAGGGTTCACGATATCGTTCGCGCCGATCACCCATGCGACATCGGTCGATGCGAATTCGTCGTTGATCTCGTCCATCTCGAAAACGATATCGTAAGGGATGTTCGCTTCGGCGAGCAGGACGTTCATATGGCCCGGAAGGCGGCCGGCGACCGGATGGATCGCGAACTTCACTTCGACGCCTGCTTCCTTGAGCATCTTGACGACCTCGGCGAGCGAGTGCTGAGCTTGCGCGACGGCGAGGCCGTAGCCCGGGACGATAATGATCTTCTTCGACTGCTCAAGCATCCCGGCGGCGGTCGCAGAATCGACCGAGCGAACCTCGCCCGCGGGTGCAGAACTTCCCGACGAAGCCGCGCCGCTTTCTGTTCCGAAACCGCCGAGCATCACGCTTACGAACGAGCGGTTCATCCCCTTGCACATAATGTAGCTCAGGATCGCGCCGCTCGATCCGACGAGTGCACCCGTAATGATCAGCAGATCGTTCGAGAGCATGAATCCTGCGGCCGCGGCCGCCCAACCCGAATAGCTGTTGAGCATCGAGACGACGACCGGCATATCCGCACCGCCGATCGCCATTATGAAATGTATGCCAAGAATGCCTGTCAATATCGTCGCCGCAAGCAGCGGCCACTGGCCGGAGTGCGTGTCGGGCGACATAAAGAATGCGACCCCGAGCCCGATCGTGATCAGCAGCATTAAGATGTTGATCAGATGGCGGCCGGGGATCATCAGCGGCTTTCCGCTCAGGGAACCGCGCAGCTTCAGGAACGCGATGACCGAGCCCGTGAACGTGATTGAGCCGATACAAACTCCAATGAAGATCTCCGCAGTATGAAGGTGCGATTCTCCCGCCGTCATTGTCGGATGCGGACTGAGGTATGTCGCAAAACCGACCAACACGGCCGCGAGGCCTACAAAGCTGTGCAGTATCGCGACAAGCTCGGGCATCGACGTCATCTGCACGCGGCTCGCCAATATCGCTCCGATCACAAGCCCCGGCACCAACGCCGCGATCAGCACCGGCAGTCCGCCCGCGTTCATCGCCGCCGCCGTCGCTATAAGTGCGATCAGCATTCCGACGATGCCGTACATATTCCCGCGGCGCGCCGTCTCCTGACGGCTCAATCCGCCAAGACTCAAAATAAACA
>JRYI01000527.1_pt1 | contig 24062 bp, 22 predicted proteins | sample 235361 | NCBI WGS metagenome assembly JRYI01 (sample SAMN03074212, study PRJNA261471) | activated sludge metagenome | biome: Common Effluent Treatment Plant; feature: Wastewater; material: Activated sludge; isolation source: activated biomass in a lab-scale reactor treating industrial wastewater at...
CTGGATCTTCTGCGTGTCCTCGACGCCGAAGATGCCGGCGGCGCCGCGCAGCTCGCCGCGGTCGCCGACCTGGCCGCCGGACTCGGCATAGAACGGGGTATGGTCGAGCACGACGACGCCCAGCTCGCCCTCGAGCAGCTCATTGACCGGCGCGCCATCCTTGTACAGGGCGAGGATGTTGCCCTTCTCCTCGAGCAGCTCGTAGCCGTGGAAGACGGTGGCGGGGCCGTCGTATTCGAGGTTGGCCGCCATCCGGAACTTGCCGGCGGCGCGCGCCTGCTCCTTCTGGCGCGCCATCGCGGCGTCGAAGGCGGCGGCGTCCACCGTCACGTCGCGCTCGCGGCAGATGTCGGCGGTGAGGTCGAGCGGGAAGCCGTAGGTGTCGTGCAGCTTGAAGGCGGTGTCGCCGTCGAAGACCTTCTTGCCGGCGGCCTCGAGCGCGGCCAGCTCGGCCTCGACGATCGCCATGCCGTTCTCGATGGTGGCGAAGAAGCGCTCTTCCTCCTGGCGCAGCACGTCCATGATGCGGCGCTCGCCCTCCTTCAGCTCGGGATAGGCCGCCCCCATCTCGGCGACCAGGTCGGGCACCATCCTGTGGAAGAAGGCGGCGCGCGCGCCGAGCTTGTAGCCGTGGCGGATGGCGCGGCGGATGATGCGGCGCAGCACGTAGCCGCGGCCCTCGTTGCCCGGGATGACGCCGTCGGCGATCAGGAAGGCGCAGGCGCGGATGTGGTCGGCCAGCACCTTCAGCGAGGGCGAATCCATGTCGGCGCCGGAGGTCTCGCGCGCGGCCGCCCTGATCAGCGCCTGGAACAGGTCGATCTCGTAGTTTGCATGCACGCCCTGCAGCACCGCCGAGATCCGCTCCAGCCCCATGCCGGTGTCCACCGAGGGCCGGGGCAGCGGATGCATCACGCCCTGCTCGTCGCGGTTGAACTGCATGAACACGTTGTTCCAGATCTCGATGTAGCGGTCGCCGTCTTCCTCGGGCGAGCCCGGGGGCCCGCCCCAGATGTGCTCGCCGTGGTCGTAGAAGATCTCGGTGCACGGGCCGCAGGGGCCGGTGTCGCCCATCATCCAGAAGTTGTCCGAGGCGTAGCGCGCGCCCTTGTTGTCGCCGATGCGGATCACGCGCTCCGCGGGCACGCCGATCTCCTTCGTCCAGATGTCGTAGGCCTCGTCGTCCTCGGCGTACACCGTGACCCACAGCTTGTCCTTGGGCAGCTTGAAGACCTCGGTGAGCAGCTCCCACGCGTACGCGATCGCGTCGCGCTTGAAGTAGTCGCCGAANNTTCTGCGAGGTGGTGGCGCGGGTGTAGGGACGCTTGTCGAAGCCGAGGAAGACGTCCTTGAACTGGTTCATGCCGGCGTTGGTGAACAGCAGCGTCGGATCGTCGTGCGGCACCAGCGAGCTCGAGGCCACGATCTGGTGCCCCTTGGACTCGAAGAATTTCAGGAACTTGTCGCGAATTTCGGCGGATTTCATGGATTTTGACGTTCTTTCTGGACGAATGCCGCGGGCTGCCGGCGAGTGCGCAAGTTTATCATGAGCCCAGCGGGCGGCCGCGCGGCCCCCCCTCGGGCTTTCGCCTATAATTGACGCTTACGTCAACCAACAACCGGGACACACGATGGGACACCGCCTCTCCAAGATCTACACCCGCACCGGCGACGCCGGCACCACCGGCCTCGGCGACGGCAAGCGCGTCTCCAAGAACAGCCTGCGCATCCATGCGCTCGGCGAGGTCGACGAGACCAACGCGATCATCGGCCTGCTGCTGTGCGAAGAACTGCCCGAGGATGTGCGCGCCCTGCTCACCGACGTGCAGCACGACCTGTTCGACCTCGGCGGCGAGGTGTGCATCCCGGGCATGAGCATGATCAGCGAGAAGCAGGTGACCCACCTCGAGGCCGAGCTCGACCGCCTCAACGAGCCGCTCGAGCCGCTGAAGGACTTCATCCTGCCCGGCGGCACCCGCGCCGCCGCCCTCGCCCACCACGCCCGCACCGTCTGCCGGCGCGCCGAACGCGCGCTGGTGGCGCTGGCGCTCGAAGAGGCGGTCAACGACGGCCCGCGCCAGTACCTCAACCGGCTGTCGGATCTGCTCTTCGTGCTCGGCCGCGTGCTCAACCGCGCCGCCGGCCGCGGCGACGTCCTCTGGCAGAAGCGCAAGAACGCCTGAGCGCCATCCGTAGCGGCCCGACTATCCAAATCCTGCAACGCACTTTGCTCGAACTGGATAGAAGCGGTCCGGGAGCGCTGCTATCTTGCACGCCAACAATCGGAGCCGAATCGCAGCACCGGGGTCGAAGCCGCGTCCCTGGTGCTTTCGCGCATGCAAGGGGACCACGCTCATGAACGCACAACACGCTCAGTCGGCGCACCGCGTCGTCATCGTCGGCGGCGGCGCCGGCGGGCTCGAGCTCGCCACCCGCCTGGGCGACTCGCTCGGCCGCCGCGGCAAGGCGCAGATCACCCTGATCGACCGCACCCGCACCCACATCTGGAAACCGAAGCTGCACGAGATCGCCGCCGGCAGCATGGACATGAGCGAGCACGAGGTCGGCTACCTCGCGCAGGCGCACTGGCACCACTTCCGCTTCCGGATCGGCGAGATGACCGGCATCGACCGCGCCAACCGCCAGGTCCAGCTCGCCCCCTTCGTCGATGCCGAGGGCAAGGAGGTGACGCCCGCCCGCAGCTTCGGCTACGACACCCTGATCATCGCGGTCGGCAGCCAGAGCAACGACTTCGGCACCCCCGGGGTGCGCGAGCATGCGCTCAAGCTCGAGACCCCCGCCGACGCCCAGCGCTTCCATCAGCGCCTGGTCAATGCCTGCGTGCGCGCCCACACCCAGCAGGCGCCGCTGCGCCCGGAGCAGCTCAAGGTCGCGATCATCGGCGCCGGCGCCACCGGGGTGGAGCTCGCCGCCGAGCTGCACCAGACCACGCGCGAAGTGGTCGCCTACGGCCTCGACCGCGTCGACCCCGACAAGGACGTCAAGGTCTCGGTGATCGAAGCCGCCCCGCGCGTGCTGCCGGCGCTGCCCGAGCGCCTGTCGGCCGCCACCGAAGCCCTGCTCGCCAAGCTCGGCGTCGAGGTGCATACCGGCGCCCGGGTCGCCGAGGTCCTGCCCGGCGGCGTGCGCCTGAGCGACGGCCGGGTGCTGCCCGCCGAGCTGGTGGTGTGGGCCGCCGGGGTGAAGGCGCCGGAGTTTCTCACCCGCCTCGACGGCCTCGAGACCAATCGCATCAACCAGCTGGTGGTCAAGCAGACCCTGCAGACCACCCTCGACGACAACATCTTCGCGATCGGCGACTGCGCCGCCTGCCCCTGGCCCGAGCACAACGGCTTCGTGCCGCCGCGCGCCCAGGCCGCGCACCAGCAGGCGAGCCACATGCTCGGCCAGATCAAGCGCCGGCTCGAGGGCAAGCCGCTCACCGACTATCGCTACCGCGACTTCGGCTCGCTGGTTTCGCTAGGCAAGTTCAGCACCGTCGGCAACATGATGGGCGGCCTGGTCGGCGACAACATGATGATCGAGGGCCTGTTCGCCAAGCTGATGTACACCTCGCTCTACAAGATGCACGAGCTCGCCCTGCACGGCTGGACCAAGGTCGGTCTCGACACCGTGGCGAGGATGATCACCCGGCGCACCGAGCCGCACGTCAAGCTTCACTGAGGCCCGGCAACGGGAACAGCGGCATCTGCGCCGCGGCCACGGCCGGCGCGGGTTCGACGAAGCGCACCCCCACCCCGAGCAGCCGCACCGGGCGACGGCGCCGCGCCCAGCCTTCCTCGAGCAGGGCGCGCCAGATCTCGTCGTCCGGTGCCGACGACAGGCACTCGACGGTGGTCTGGCTGAAATCGGCGAACTTGATCTTCACGACCGCCTTGTGCACCGGCCGCGTCTCGGCGGCGCGCGCAAATCGCCCGCCGAAGGCCTCGATCAGGGCCGGCAGCGCCGCCCGGCAGGCGGCGAGGTCGGGCAGGTCGTGGGCGTAGGTGGTTTCCACCGAGAGCGACTTGCGGATGCGGTCGGGCCGCACCGGGCGCTCGTCGATGCCGCGGCACAGGCGATGCAGCGTGGTGCCGAAGCTGCCGAATTCGCCCACCAGTTCGGCCAGGCGCCAGGCGCGCAGGTCACCGCAGGTGGCGACGCCGAGCCGCGCCAGCCTGGCCGCGGTGACCTTGCCGACGCCGAAGATCTTCTTCACCGGCAGCGCGGCGACGAAAGCGTCGACCTCGGCCGGGGTGACGAGGAACTGGCCGTCGGGCTTGTTCCAGTCGCTCGCCACCTTGGCGATGAACTTGTTCGGCGCGATGCCGGCCGAGGCGGTGATGCCGACCTCCTCGCGAATTCGGGCGCGGATTTCCTGCGCCATCAAGGTCGCCGAGCCGCGGCAGCGATCGACGCCGCTGACGTCGAGATAGGCCTCGTCGAGCGAGAGCGGCTCGACCAGCGGGGTGTAGTCGCGGTAGATCGCGAGGATGCGGCGCGAGGCCTCGCGGTAGCGCACGAAGTCGGGCGGCAGCAACAATAACTGCGGGCACAGCTGCAGGGCCCGCGCGCTCGACATCGCCGAGTGCACGCCGAAGGCGCGCGCCTCGTAATTGCAGGTGGCGATCACGCCGCGCTCGTCGGGCTGCCCGCCGACGGCCAGCGGCCGGCCGCGCAGCGACGGGTCGTCGCGCATCTCGACCGCGGCGTAGAAGCAGTCGCAGTCGCAGTGGATGATCTTGCGCATGGCTCGACCCGCCCCGCCGCCCGCGCCGCCGGCCGCTCGCGGATCAGGCGGCCCGGCGCTGGCTCACTCGGTCTCCGCCGCCCGCGCGACCCGCCGCATCCGCACCCCCTCGGCCAGGATGTCGAGCACGTCGACGCTGTCCTCCCAGCCGATGCAGGCGTCGGTGATGCTCTTGCCGTACTCGAGCGCCTTGCCCGGCACCAGGTCCTGGCGGCCTTCCTTGAGGTGCGACTCGACCATCACGCCCATGATGCGATCGTCGCCGGCGGCGAGCTGGGCCGCGACGTCGCGCGCCACCTCGATCTGCAGGCGGTGCTGCTTGCGGCTGTTGGCGTGCGAGAAGTCGATCATCAGCTTGGACGGCACGCCGGCGGCGGCGAGCTCCTTGCAGGCGGCGTCCACGCTGGCGGCGTCGTAGTTGGGGGCCTTGCCCCCGCGCAGGATCGCATGGCAGTCCTCGTTGCCGCGGGTCGACACGATCGCCGAGTGGCCCGCCTTGGTGACCGACAGGAAGTGGTGCGGCGACTGCGCGGCCTTGATCGCGTCGGCGGCGATGCGCAGGTTGCCGTCGGTGCCGTTCTTGAAGCCGACCGGGCACGACAGCCCCTTCCAGCCCACCGTGGTGCGCGGCTTCTCGAAATACACCCGCATCACCACCAGCAGGTCGTCCTGCAGGCGGTCGGCCTCGGCCTTCAGCTTGCGCGCGTACTCCATCGCCGCCTCGGGGTCGTGGATCGAGCACGGCCCGATCACCACCAGCATGCGGTCGTCGGCGCCGTACAGGATGCGGTGGATCGCCTGGCGCGCCTCGAAGGCGACCGCCGCTGCCTTCTCGCTCGCCGGAAACTCGCGCAGCACGTGGGCGGGCGGCAGCAGCTCCTTGATTTCCTTGATGCGGACGTCGTCGATGTGGATCTTCATGGAAGCGGGCATGGTGAAGCTCTGCGGGTAAGCCGTTGGAAGCTCTCGATAATAGCCGAACTCCGGGCCTCGCTGCTGCAATGCGCAAGGCGCGAGGCGAGGTCGATGAACCGAATCGGCCCTGGGTCACTCATAGTATTGCTGCGGCGCCACGCCAGTGGCCCGCTCCCAGCTCCGATCGATCCCTGCACCTGCTCCCATGCTGATCAAGCCCGCCTCCGACATCCTCCCTTCCGAGATCACCCCGCGCGCCGTCTTCGACGACCGCCGCCGACTCCTGCTGCGCGCCGGCCTCGGCCTCGCCGCCGGTGCGGCGCTGTGGCCGGCGGCGATGCCGCGCGCGCGCGCCGCCTCGCTCGGCAGCCTCGCGCCCTCGCCCTTCAGCACGGACGAAGCGCTGACCAAGATCGACGCGGTGACCGGTTACAACAACTTCTACGAGTTCGGCACCGACAAGGCCGACCCCGCGCGCAACGCCGGCAGGATGGCGCTGCGGCCATGGACGGTGCGGGTCGAGGGTCTGGTCGGCAAGCCGCGCACCTTCGACATCGACGAACTGCTCAAGCTCGCCCCGCTCGAGGAGCGCATCTACCGCATGCGCTGCGTCGAGGGCTGGTCGATGGTGATCCCGTGGAACGGCTTCCCGCTCGCCGCCCTGCTCGCGCGGGTGGAGCCGCTCGGCAGCGCGAAGTACGTCGAGTTCCTCACCCATTACGACCCCGCGATCATGCTGCGACGGCCGGTGCTGGACTGGCCCTACGCGGAGGGCCTGCGCCTGGACGAGGCGCTGCATCCCCTCACCCTGCTCACCCTCGGGCTCTACGGCGAGCCGCTGCTGCCGCAAAACGGCGCCCCGGTGCGGGTGGTGGTGCCATGGAAGTACGGCTTCAAGAGCGCGAAGTCGATCGTGCGCATCCGCCTCGTCGAACGACAGCCTGCGACCGCCTGGAACCTGGCGGCGCCGCGGGAGTACGGCTTCTACTCCAACGTGAATCCGGCGGTGGCGCATCCGCGCTGGAGCCAGGCCAGCGAGCGCCGCATCGGCGAGTTCCGCAAGCGCCCCACGCTGCTGTTCAACGGCTACGCAGAACAGGTCGCCGGCCTCTACCAGGGCATGGATCTGCGGGCCAACTACTGAGCGCGGGAGCCCGGACGTGACTCGCCTGCCGACCCCGAGTGGCCGCCAGCTGGCGGCGATCAAGCTGCTCGTGTTCGTGCTGTGCCTGCTCCCGGCGCTGCAACTCGCGCTGGGCTGGCGCGCCGACGCGCTCGGCGCCAACCCGATCGAGACGATCACCCGCGCCAGCGGAGAATGGACGCTGCGCCTGCTGCTGATCGGCCTGTGCGTGACGCCGCTGCGCCGGATCACCGGCCTGCACTGGCTGGTGCGCCTGCGTCGCATGCTCGGCCTGTTCGCCTTCGCCTACGCCGCCGCGCACTTCATGACCTACCTGTGGCTCGACCAGTTCTTCGACTGGCGGGCGATCGCGGCCGACATCCTCGAGCGCCCCTTCATCACCGTGGGTTTCGCCGCCTTCGTGCTGCTGCTGCCGCTGGCGGCGACCTCCAATGCCTTCGCCATCCGCCGCCTCGGCGGCCGGCGCTGGCAGGCCCTGCATCGCTCGGTGTATGCGATCGCGATCATGGGGGTGGTGCACTTCTGGTGGCTGGTGAAGGCCGACGTGCTCGCGCCGCTGGTCTATGCGCTGATCCTCGCCGCCCTGCTCGGCGCGCGCGCGTGGTGGCGCGAGCAGGAGCGGCGGCGCCAGCTCGCCGCGCGGCCGCCCGCGCGGCACCTGCAGAAGAAGACGATCCGCATCGTGCCGCTGGGCAAGTGAGCGCGGCGCCGGCGCGCCCTCTCAGGCCGCCGGCTTGCGGATCGCGTGCTTGGGGCGGAAGGCCTTGATCACCGCCTCGTCGGTCTCGACGTAGGGGCCGCCGATGAGGTCGACGCAGTAGGGAATCGCGGCGAAGATGCCGACGTGCCGCACCGCGCCGTCGGCATCGCGCACCCCCTCCAGGGTTTCGCGGATCGACTTCGGCTGGCCTGGCAGATTCACGATCAGGCTCTGGCCGCGGACCACCGCGACCTGGCGCGACAGGATCGCGGTCGGCACGAAGTTCAGGCTGATGCGGCGCATCTCCTCGCCGAAGCCGGGCATCTCCTTGTCGGCCACCGCCAGCGTGGCCTCCGGGGTGACGTCGCGCGGCGCCGGCCCGGTGCCGCCGGTGGTGAGGATCAGCGCGCAGCCGGCCTCGTCGGCGAGCTCGCACAGGGTGCGCTCGATGAGCGCCCGCTCGTCGGGGATCAGGCGGGTTTCGGCCCGCCACGGCGAGCGCAGCGCGCGGCCCAGCCAGTCCTTCAGCGCGGGGATGCCCTGGTCCTCGTAGGTGCCGTCGGCGGCGCGGTCGCTGATCGAGACCAGGCCGATGGTGATGGGGTCGCTCATTCCTCGTCTTCCTCGCGGTCGGGGTCGAATGCATGGTCGGGCGCCTCACCGCGCGTCGTCTGCGCGTCGAGCTCGCGCAGCACGCGGAACAGTTCGCGGAAGGCCTTGGGCGGCTTGCCCTGCTCGCGCTCCTTCAAGGCGTTGCGACGCAGGGTGCGCAGGTGCTGCAGGTCGGCGCCCGGCCAGGTGTCGGCGATCGTGGTGAGGACCTTCTCGTCCTCGAGGTAGTCCGCGCGCAGGCGCTCGAGGCGGTGCTGGCGCGCCACCTCGGCCGCCGAGTTGCCGTTGAAGACGTCGAGCTGGGCCTGGATCGGCGCCGGGTCGACGCTGCGCATCAGCTTGCCGATGTACTGGAGCTGGCGGCGGCGGGCCTCCATCTTGAAGCCCTGCGCGGCGCGGATCGCCTCGTACAGGGCGTCGGGCAGCGGCACCTTGCGCAGCCGCTCGGGCGACAGCTCCACGAGCTGACGCCCGAGATCCTGCAGCGCCTCCATCTCGCGCTTGCGGCTGCTCTTGCTCGGGCCGTCATGGACGTTCTCGTCGGCGTGCTCGTCGCCGCCGTGGTAGGGCGGATGGCGGGAATCGGGGTGCATCGGAAAAAGGGCGCCTGGCGGGATCGGGTTAAGATTATAGCCTTTGCTCACCGGTGTTCTGCCCATGTCCGCTCCAGGCTTTTCCTTCACCCAGGCGCAGCTGCGCGAAATCGCCTCCGACATCCTGAAGTACGCAGCCAAACGCGGTGCGAGCGACTGCGCGACCGACGTCTCCGAGGGCTTCGGCCAGTCGATCGCGGTGCGCCGCGGCGAAGTCGACACCATCGAGTACAACCGCGACAAGGGGGTCGGTGTCACCGTCTATCTGGGCCAGCAGCGCGGCTACGCGAGCACCTCCGACTTCTCCAAGAAGGCGATCCGGGCCACCGTGGATGCCGCGCTGTCGATCGCGCGCTTCACCGCGCCGGACCCCTGCGCCGGCCTGGCGGAGGCCGCGCTGATGGCGAAGGATTGCCCCGATCTCGACCTTTTCCATCCGTGGAACATCGAGATCGACGAGGCGATCGCGCTCGCCCGCCGCTGCGAGGACGCCGCCTTCGCGGTGAGCCCCGAGATCAGCAACTCGGAAGGCGCGCAGACCTCGATCCAGCAGGCGCAGTTCGCCTCCGCCAACAGCCACGGCTTCCTCGGCGGCTACGCCACCAGCCGCCATGGCCTGTCGTGCTCGGTGATCGCCGGCGAGGACGACGCGATGCAGCGCGAGTACTGGTACGACTCGCGGCGCGACGCCGCCGAGCTGATGTCGCCCGAGGCGATCGGTCGCCTCGCCGGCGAACGCGCGCTCGCCCGCCTGGGCGCGAGGAAGATCGCCACCTGCGAAGTGCCCGTGGTGTTCGAGGTGCCGCTCGCGGTGAGCCTGCTCGGCAACTTCGTGCACGCGGTCAGCGGCGGCGCGCTCTACCGCAAGGCCTCCTTCCTGCTCGACAGCCTCGGCCAGCAGGTCTTCTCGCCGGTCGTGAGCATCGCCGAGCGCCCCCACCAGCCGCGCGCCTTCGGCTCGACCCCCTTCGACAGCGACGGGGTCGCCACCCGCGACCGCGAGGTGGTGATCGACGGCGTGCTGCAAGGCTACTTCCTCTCCACCTATTCGGCGCGCAAGCTCGGCCTGGAGACCACCGGCAACGCCGGCGGCTCGCACAACCTGCGGGTGCAGGCGGGCGAGCAGGATCTCGCCGGGCTGCTGCGCCAGATGGGTCGCGGCCTGCTCGTCACCGAGCTCCTCGGCCATGGCGTGAACTACGTCACCGGCGACTACTCGCGCGGCGCGGCGGGCTTCTGGGTCGAGGACGGCGTCATCCAGCACGCGGTCGAGGAGATCACCATCGCCGGCAACCTGGGCGAGATGTTCCGCAACATCCTCGCGGTGGGCAACGACGCGCTGCCGCGCGGCGCCAAGCACTGCGGCTCGCTGCTGATCGAACGCATGAAGATCGCCGGTCACTGATCCGCCCGCCGCCGGCGCGCCGCGGCGACCGTATAATCATCGAGTGTTTTTCCCAGCATCCCTCCAGCACAGACAAGGAGTCATCGTGGAACGTCGTTCCTTCCTGAAAAAAGCCGGTGCCGGCCTGGCGGCGGGCGCCGCCGTCGGCCTCGCCGCCTGTGGCAAATCCGAACAGGCCGCGGCGCCGGCTGCCGCGCCCGCCGGCGCCCCTGCCGGCGCCCCCGCGGTGCAGACCGGCCTGCCCGAGATCAAGTGGCGCATGACCTCCAGCTTCCCGCGCAGCGTCGACACCCTGTTCGGCAGCTCGGAGATGCTCGCCAACCGCCTGCGCGAGATCACCGGCGGCAAGTTCGACATCCGCATCTTCCCGGCCGGCGAGATCGTCCCCGGCCTGCAGGCGCTCGACGCCGTGCAGCAGGGCACGGTCGAGATGTGCCACTCCTGCTCCTACTACTACGTCGGCAAGGACAAGACCTTCGGCATCGGCACCGCGATCCCGTTCGGCCTCAACGCGCGCCAGATGGATGCCTGGATCATCGCCGGCGGCGGCCAGGAGCTGCTCGACGAGTTCTACAGCAACTACAACGTCTACTCCTTCCTCGGCGGCAACACCGGCGTCCAGATGGGGGGCTGGTACCGCAAGAAGATCGAGACGGTCGACGACATCAACGGCCTCAAGATCCGCATCGCCGGCATCGGCGGCGAGATCCTCGCGCGCATGGGCGCGATCCCGCAGCAGATCGCCGGCGCCGACATCTACCCCTCGCTCGAGAAGGGCACGATCGACGCCGCCGAATGGGTCGCCCCCTACGACGACGAGAAGCTCGGCTTCCACAAGGTCGCGCCCTACTATTACTCGCCCGGCTTCTGGGAGCCGGGGCCGGCGGTGCACTTCTATGTGAACAAGGCCGAGTGGGACAAGCTGCCGAAGGAATACCAGGCGGCCTTCCGCTCCGCCGCGCGCGAAGCCCACATCCTGATGACCGCCAGCTACGACCACAAGAACCCGCAGGCCCTCGCCCGCCTGCTGTCGCAAGGGGTGAAGCTCGAGAGCTTCTCGCACGACATCATGAAGAAGGCCTACGAGGTGGCGAACGAGCTGTACGCCGAGGAGTCGGCCAAGAACCCGGCGTGGGCGAAGATCTACGGCGAACTCGACAAGTACCGCAAGTCGCAGAACGCGTGGTTCAGCGTCGCCGAGGCGGGCTTCGACCGCTTCATGCAGTCGGTGCGCTGAGCGCCCCGCGCCCGGTCCCGCGCGCCGGACCGGATTGCGCCCGACCCTGACGTCGGGCGAGAAAAAAGCCGGAGCCCTTGCGGGTCTCCGGCTTTTTCGTTGCCCTCGGGCGCGGGATCAGCCGCCCTGCAGCTGGCGCATGAGGTCGGACGCGCCGCCCCCTTCGCCACCACCGCCACTGCCACCGTCACCGCCCGGAATTTGCCGCTGCATCTGCAGCTGCAGGTCGAGCGGCACCTCCTCCACCGCCTGCACCTTGCCGCCGTCGCCATACGACACCAGTCCGGGGAAGGCGATGATCAGGCCCACCATGATCAGCTGGATGATCAGGAAGGGCACCGCCCCCCAGTAGATCGAGGCCGTCTTCACCTTCGCCGGCGCCACCGAGCGCAGGAAGAACAGCGCGAAGCCGAAAGGCGGATGCAGGAAGGAAGTCTGCATGTTCACCGCGAGCAGCACGCCGAACCAGATCAGGTCGATGCCGAGCTTGTCGGCCACCGGCGCGAGCAGCGGCACGATGATGAAGGCGAGCTCGAAGTAGTCGAGGAAGAAGGCGAGCACGAAGACCAGGATGTTCACCGCCACCAGGAAGCCGGTCTGGCCGCCGGGCAGCGAGGTCAGCAGATGCTCGACCCACAGGTCACCGTCGACGCCGCGGAAGGTCAGGCCGAACACGGTCGAGCCGATCAGGATGAAGATCACGAAGCACGACAGCTTGGTGGTCGAATCCATCGCCTGCACCATCAGCTTCAGCGACAGCCGCCTGCGCGACAGGGCCATCAGCAGCGCGCCCAGCGCCCCCATCGCGCCGCCCTCGGTCGGGGTCGCCAGGCCGATGAAGATCGTGCCGAGAACGAGGAAGATCAGCCCCAGCGGCGGGATCAGCACGAAGGTCACCCGCTCCGCCATGCGCGACAGCAGCCCGAGCTTGAGCATCCGGTTGAGCACCGCGCAGACGAAGGCGATGCCGATGCCGACCATCGCCGACACCACCACCACCTCGTCGCGCGGCGCACCCTCTTCGTAATACCGGGCGGCGAACAGCCAGGCGCCGGCGACCGAGAGCACGAACAGCACGCCGAGCGAGCGCAGGCCGCTCGAGCCGTCGTCCTCCCGGATGGTGCGCGCCGCCGCCGGCATCGCCGGCGCGCGCTGCGGAAAGATCGTCGCCACCAGCGCCACGTAGCCCATGTACATCGCAGTCAGCAACAGGGCGGGAAGCAGCGCGCCCTGGTACATGTCGCCCACCGAGCGGCCGAGCTGGTCGGCCATCACGATCAGCACCAGCGAGGGCGGGATGATCTGCGCCAGCGTGCCCGAGGCGGCGATCACGCCGGTGGCCAGGCGGTGGTCGTAGCCGTAGCGCATCATGATCGGCAGCGAGATCAGGCCCATCGAGATCACCGAGGCCGCGACCACGCCGGTGGTCGCCGCCAGCAGGGCGCCGACGATGATGGCGGCGAAGGCCAGGCCGCCACGCACCGGCCCGAACAGCTGGCCGATGGTGTCGAGCAGGTCCTCGGCCATGCCGCTGCGCTCGAGGATGAGGCCCATGAAGGTGAAGAAGGGCACCGCGAGCAGGGTGTCGTTGGCCATGATGCCGAAGATCCGCTCGGGCAGCGCCTGGAACAGCGCCGGATGAAGCAGGCCGAGCTCGATGCCGATGAGACCGAACAGCAGGCCGTTGGCGGCGAGCGCGAAGGCCACCGGGAAGCCGAGCAGCAGGAAGACGACGAGCACCGCGAACATCAGCGGCGCCATGTTGGCGATCAGGAAGGCGGTCATTTGCGCTCGCCTCCCTCGATGGCCTTGGCGGCGGCGACGATCTGCTCCTCGATCCCCGCCCCGCCGGACTTGTCGAGCGGATCGGGCCCGCGATCGAGGATGAAGGCGATGCGCTTGATCAGCTCGGAGACGGCCTGCAGCACGAGCAGGCCGAGGCCGACCGGCAGCAGCATCTTGACCGGCCAGCGGATCAGGCCGCCGGGGTTCTGCGACATCTCGCCGCTCACGTAGGAGTTCATGACGATCGGCCAGGACAGCCACAGGATCAGCACGCTGATCGGCAGCAGGAAGAACAGGATGCCGAACACGTCGACCCAGTTGCGCGCCTTGGGCGACAGCCGGCTGTTCAGGATGTCGATGCGCACATGCTCGTTGCGCAGGAAGGTGTAGCCGGCGGCGAGCATGAACAGCGCGGCGAACAGATACCACTGGATCTCGAGCAAGGCGTTCGAACTTGTGTTAAACACCTTGCGAACGATCGCGTTGCCGGCACTGATCAGCACCGCGATCAGGACCAGCCAGAGCACGCTGCGACCAACCCGCTCGTTGATCCAGTCGATCGCGCGGGAAAGGCTCAACAGGAAGGACACGGAAACACTCCTCGGGAGAAGACCGGACGTACGGCCACGGCGCATCCGTGACGCATGCGCCGCGAAACGGCGGGTCCGAATTTGGTAACCGCGCATTATTTCATATCCCGCCTTGACCGAAAGAAGAAAAGGCGGATCGAATAGGGATTTTGCCTTGATCGACAAGCAGCCCCAGCGCCAGCGCACCCCCAGTTGCAGGATCTGCCTGATCCGCCATGGCGAGACGGCGTGGAACGCCGAACGCCGGCTGCAGGGCCATCTGGACCTCCCGCTCAACGAGACCGGCCTCGCCCAGGCCGAGGCGGCCGCGCGCCACCTCGCCGACGAACCCTTCGCCGCGCTCTACAGCAGCGACCTGCTGCGCACCCGCCAGACCGCCACCCCGCTGGCGCGCGGCCTCGGTCGCGAGATGATCCGCGAACCGCGCCTGCGCGAGCGCCACTACGGCCATTTCCAGGGACTCACCTACGAGGAGGCGGCGCAGCGCTACCCGCAGGACTATGCGCGCCATGCGGCGCGCGAGCCGGACTTCGCCCTGCCTGGCGGCGGCGAGAGCCTGATCGAGTTCCACCACCGCATCGCCGCGGCGCTGACCGAGATCACCGCCCGCCATGCCGGCGAGCGGGTCGCGGTGGTGACCCACGGCGGCGTGCTCGACATCATCCATCGCTTCGCCAGCGGCAAGCCGCTGGAGGCCGCGCGCGATTTTCCGATCCCGAACGCCGCGCTGAACTGGATCGAGTTCGACGACGGCCGCTGGCGGCTGCTGTCCTGGGGCGACCAGCGCCACCTGCAGTTCTCGCTCGACGAGCTGCCGGACCGCTGAACGCCCGCCCGGCAGGCGCGTCGGCCCTGCGTGCGGGCCGTGACACCCGCCATGCATTAGGGTTTCCGCGGCAGGCGGGGCGCGGCCCCGACTTCTTATAATGCGAGTCGAAGCAGTGCTTCACACACATTACAAGAGGAGACACCGTGGAACGTCGCACATTTATCCAGGGCGCCGGCATCGCCGGCATTATCGCCGCCGGCACCGCACCGGCAATCGTCCACGCGCAGCAACAGATCCGCTGGCGGCTGGCGTCCAGCTTCCCGAAATCGCTCGACACCGTCTACGGGGCGGGCGAGGCATTCGCCCGCTTCGTCTCCGAGGCCACCGGCGGCAAATTCCGGATTTCGACCCATGCCGGCGGCGAACTCGTGCCCGCCTTCGGCGTGGTCGATGCCGTGCAGCAGGGCACGGTCGAGTGCGCCCACACCGCGCCCTATTACTTTTTCGGCAAGGACGAGACCTTCGCCCTCGATTGCGCCGTCCCCTTCGGCATGACCTCGCGCGCGATGAGCGCCTGGATGTACGAGGGCAATGGCCTCAAGCTGCTGCGCGAGTTCTACGCCAAGTACAACATCGTCAACTTCCCGATGGGCAACACCGGCGCCCAGATGGGCGGCTGGTACCGCAAAGAGATCAAGTCGGTCAAGGATCTCGAGGGCCTGAAGTTCCGCGTCGGCGGCTTCGGCGGACGGGTGCTCGCCAAGCTCGGCGTGGTGCCCCAGAACATCGCCGCGGGCGAGATCTACCAGGCCCTGGAAAAAGGCACGATCGACGCCGCGGAGTGGATCGGGCCCTATGACGACCTGCGCCTCGGCCTGCAGAAGGTGGCGAAGAACTACTACTTCCCCGCCTGGTGGGAGGGCAGCACCCAGTTCTCGCTCTACATCAGCGACAAGCAGTGGAACGCCCTGCCGAAGGAGTACCAGGCGATCGTCGCCCAGGCGGCCGCGGCGGCGCACGTCGGCTGCCAGGCGCGCTACGATGCGCTCAACCCGGGCGCGCTGAAGCAGCTCATCGCCGAGGGCGCGAAGCTGTCGCGCTTCCCCAAGGACGTCATGGACGCCGCGTTCAAGGCCTCGCGCGAGGTCTATGCCGAGCTCAACGACAACAACCCGGAATGGAAGAAGATCTTCCCCGACTACAGCCGCTTCATGGCCGAGCAGGTGCAGTGGGAGGCGGTGGCCGAGGGCAACTATTCCCAGTACATGTCGGCGCAGAAACTCTGAGCCCGGCACCGGCGGCGCGCTGCGCCGCCGGTGCCGCAGCCCGATCGCACGCTGGCCCCGCCCGCTTCCGCGCCGAGCGTGCCGCCCGCCGCCCAGCTCGGCTTCTTGTGCACGAACGGTTCCAGGCGCTCCTATGGAAACCCTCATCCGCATCTCCCGCGTCATCGATGCCGTCAGCCGCTTCTTCGGCAAGGCCATCATCTGGCTGGTGCTGGCCTCCACCCTGATCAGCGCCGCTAACGCGATCGCGCGCAAGGCGTTCAACATCAGCTCGAACGCCTACCTCGAGATCCAGTGGTATCTGTTCGCCGCGGTCTTCCTGCTCGGCGCGGGCTACGCTTTCCTGCAGAACGCCCATGTGCGGATCGACGTGGTCGCCGCGCGGCTGTCCATGCGCACCCGCATGCTGATCGACATCGTCGGCATCGTCGTCTTCCTGCTTCCGCTGTGCTGGTTCATGATCGATTTCGCCTGGCCGGTGGTGAAGGCCGCCTACGCGTCGGGCGAGATGTCCTCCAACGCCGGCGGCCTGATCCGCTGGCCGGCCTATGCGCTGGTGCCGGCAGGCTTCGCGCTGCTCGGCCTGCAGGCAATCTCCGAGCTGATCAAGCGCGTCGCCTTCCTGCGGGGCAAGGGCCCCAATCCGCTCCTCAACGCCCCCCATGACGGCCACCAACAGGCCGCGAGCACGTCCGCCGAGGAGTCGCGCAAGTGATCGAACTGCTCGCCGCCCACATCCCCGAGCTGATGTTCGGCTCGCTCATCCTGTTCCTGCTCAGCGGCTTCCCGGTGGCCTTCTCGCTGGCGGCCTGCGGCCTGCTGTTCGGCTTGCTCGGCATGGAGCTCGGCCTGCTGCCGGCGAGCCTGTTCCAGGCCCTGCCGCTGCGCGTGTTCGGCATCATGGCCAACGACACCCTGCTGGCCATTCCCTTCTTCACCCTGATGGGCCTCATCCTCGAGCGCAGCGGCATGGCCGAGGACCTGCTCGACACCGTCGGCCAGCTGTTCGGGCCGGTGCGCGGCGGCCTCGCGCTGGCGGTGATCTTCGTCGGCGCACTGCTGGCGGCGACCACCGGCGTGGTGGCGGCCTCGGTGATTTCGATGGGCCTGATCTCGCTGCCGATCATGCTGCGCTACGGCTACAGCCCGGCGATCGCCAGCGGCGCGATCACCGCCTCCGGCACGCTGGCGCAGATCGTCCCGCCCTCGCTGGTGCTGATCGTGATGGCCGACCAGCTCGGCCGCTCGGTCGGCGACCTCTACAAGGGCGCGTTCATCCCCGCCTTCGCCCTGATCGCGCTCTACGCGCTGCTGATCGTCGGCCTGGCGATCTTCCGGCCGCGGATGGTGCCCGCGCTGCCGCCCGAGGCGCGCACCTATCGGGAAGCCGACGGCAGCTCCGGCATGATCTCGCTCGCGGTGTTCTCCCTCGTGGTGAGCGGCGTCGCCCTCGCCTTCGGCCTCTACTACGGCGAGCTCCTGAGCGCGCTCGAGGGCGGCGAGGTCAGCCCCGCGCTCGACGAGACGATCGTCGTCGCGCTCACCGGCGGCACCCTGCTCGCCTTCGTCGCCGCGCTGGTCAACAAGGCGCTCGGGCTCGGCCTGCTGTCGCGCATCACCGAACGCGTAACCTTCGTGCTGATCCCGCCGCTCGCACTGATCTTCCTGGTGCTCGGCACGATCTTCCTCGGCGTCGCCACCCCCACCGAAGGCGGCGCGATGGGCGCGGTCGGGGCGATGGCGATGGCGTTCGCCCGCCGCAAGCTCGACAAGAGCCTCCTCGTGCACGCGCTGGAGTCGACCGCGCGGCTGTCCTGCTTCGTGCTGTTCATCCTGATCGGCTCGACGATCTTCAGCTTCACCTTCACCGCGGTCGATGGCCAGGTGTGGGTCGAGCACCTGTTCGACAAGCTGCCCGGTGGCCAGGTCGGCTTCCTGGTGTTCGTCAACCTGGTGGTCTTCCTGCTCGGCTTCTTCATCGACTTCTTCGAAATCGCCTTCATCCTGGTGCCGCTGCTCGCCCCGGTGGCGGAAAAGCTGGGCATCGACCTGGTATGGTTCGGCATTTTGCTGGCAATGAACCTGCAGACCTCCTTCCTCACCCCGCCCTTCGGTTTCGCGCTGTTCTACCTGCGCAGCGTGGCGCCGGTGAAGGCATTCACCGACCGCATCACTGGCAGACCCGTCGCCGGCGTTAAGACGATGGATATCTACCGCGGCTCGATCCCCTTCGTGCTGATCCAGATTGCGATGGTGGCGGCGCTGATCGCCTTCCCCGGCCTGGTGACCTTCGGACTGGAGGAGAAGGTGGAGGTCGACCTCGAGCGCATCCACATCGACGTCCCCGGCACCGAGGGCGGCTGGGGCGAGGCCGGCGGCTGGGGCGCTCAGCCACCGGCCGGCGAAGGTGCGGCCGAGACCGCGCCGACGGAGACGGAGGACGAGCAGCAGGGCACGGACGCGCAGGGCTGGGGCGGACAGCGAGGCTGGTGAGCGCTCGCGCCGCGGGATCGCGAGGATGCGTGGCGCGCACGCGGCCCACCTCCATCGGCCCGGCGCGCGCGTGATAAACTCCGCGCTCGAACGGAACCCCGCCTCCTCTTCACCTTTCCCGACGCCAAAGCCATGTTCTCCTCGCAAGACACCCTCGCCAAGGTCGATCCCGAACTGTGGACAGCCATCCAGGCCGAAAACCGCCGCCAGGAAGACCACATCGAACTGATCGCCTCGGAAAACTACGTCTCCCACGCGGTGATGGAAGCCCAGGGCTCCCAGCTCACCAACAAGTACGCCGAAGGCTACCCGGGCAAGCGCTACTACGGCGGCTGCGAGCACGTGGACGTGGCCGAGCAGCTGGCGATCGACCGCCTGAAGGCGCTGTTCGGCGCCGAGGCCGCCAACGTGCAGCCGAACTCCGGCTCGCAGGCCAACCAGGCGGTGCTGATGGCCTTCGCCAAGCCGGGCGACACCATCATGGGCATGAGCCTGGCCGAAGGCGGCCACCTCACCCACGGCATGCCGCTGAACATGTCGGGCAAGTGGTTCAACGTCGTCGCCTACGGCCTCGACGAGAAGGAAGAGATCGATTACGACAAGATGGAAGCGCTGGCGCGCGAGCACAAGCCGAAGATCATCATCGCCGGCGCCTCCGCCTATTCGCTGCGCATCGACTTCGAACGCTTCGCGAAGATCGCCAAGGAAATCGGCGCCATCTTCTGGGTGGACATGGCGCACTACGCCGGCCTCATCGCCGCCGGCTACTACCCCAACCCGGTGCCGCACGCCGACGTCGTCACGTCGACCACCCACAAGACCCTGCGCGGCCCGCGCGGCGGNNATCGCCAACGCCCGCGTGATGGCGCGCGTGCTGTCCGAGCAGCGCGGCCTGCGCATCGTCTCGGGCCGCACCGAGAGCCACGTCTTCCTCGTCGACCTGCGGCCGAAGAACATCACCGGCAAGGCGGCCGAGGCGGTGCTGGGCAGCGCCCACATCACGGTGAACAAGAACGCGATCCCGAACGATCCCGAGAAGCCCTTCGTGACCTCGGGCATCCGCATCGGTTCGCCGGCGATGACGACCCGCGGCTTCACCGAGATCGAGGCCGAGCAGATCGCCCACCTGATCGCCGACGTGCTCGACGCGCCCGAAGATCCGGCGGTGATCGACCGCGTGCGCGGCAAGGTCGCCGAGCTCTGCGCCCGGTTCCCGGTGTACGGCAAGTAAGTCGCCCGGCGGAGCGGGCGCCGCAATGACGCCTGCTCCGCCCGCCATTGCCTCCCGCCCATGAAATGCCCCTTCTGCGGCGACCCGAACACCCAGGTCGCCGACACCCGCGAGAACGAGGACGGTGACGTCGTCCGTCGCCGGCGCCGCTGCGCGAACTGCGACAAGCGCTTCACCACCTACGAGCGCATCGACCTCAAGATGCCGCACATCGTCAAGCGCAACGGCAACCGCACCGAGTTCGACCACGCCAAGCTCGCCGGAAGCATGAAGCTCGCGCTGCGCAAGCGCCCGGTCACGATCGAGGCGATCGACGCCGCGGTCGACCGCATCGAGGCGCGCCTGCTGTCGCTCGGCGAACAGGAAGTGCCGAGCGAAAAGATCGGCCAGCTGGTGATGAAGGAGCTGAAGGAGCTCGACAAGGTCGCCTACATCCGCTTCGCCTCGGTGTATCGCAACTTCGCCGACGTCGACGAGTTCTCCGAGGTGATCCGCGAGGTGCAGCCCCGTCCGCGCCGCCCGCGCAACGATCCGCCCGCGCCCGCCGACCCCGACAATGAGCTTTTCGGCGACTGACCATGGCGCGATGGCGCGGGCGCTCGCGCTCGCCGCGCGCGGCCTCGAGAGCACCTCGCCCAACCCGCGGGTGGGCTGCGTGCTGGTGAAGGACGGCGAGACCGTCGGCGAAGGCTGGCACCGGCGCGCCGGCGAAGCGCACGCCGAGGTCCGCGCGCTCGCCGCAGCGGGCGAGCGTGCGCAAGGCGCCACCGCCTACGTCACCCTCGAACCCTGCTCCCACTTCGGCCGCACCCCGCCTTGCGCCGACGCCCTCATCGAGGCCGGCGTCGCCCGCGTCGTGGCCGCGATGCAGGACCCCAATCCGCTGGTCGCGGGCCGCGGCCTCGAGCGCCTGCGCGCCGCCGGCGTCGCCACCGCGAGCGGCCTGCTCGAGGATGAGGCACGCGAGCTGAACATCGGCTTCGTCACCCGCATGACGCTCGGCCGACCCTGGGTGCGGCTCAAGGCGGCCGCCACGCTCGACGGCAAGACCGCGCTCGCGAACGGCGTCAGCCAGTGGATCACCGGCGCCGCGGCGCGGCGCGACGGCCATCGCTGGCGCGCGCGCGCCTGCGCGATGTTGACCGGCATCGGTACGGTGCGCGAGGACGACCCCCAGCTGACCGTGCGCGACGTGCCGTGCGAGCGCCAGCCGCTGCGCATCCTGGTCGATGCCCGGCTCGAGGTGTCGCCCGCGGCCCGGATCCTGCAGGGCGATCCGGTGCTGATCGCCACCGCCAGCGAGGACGCCGGCCGCGCCGCGCCGCTGCGCGCGCTGGGCCATGAGCTGGTCGTGCTGCCCGATGCCGCGGGCAAGGTGGCGTTGCCCGCGCTGCTCGACGAGCTCGGCCGTCGCGGCATCAACGAACTGCATGTCGAAGCCGGGTTCAAGCTGAACGGTTCGCTGTTGCGCGAGCGCTGCGTCGACGAGCTTCTGCTCTATCTGGCGCCGATGCTGGTCGGCGATACCGCCCAGGGGCTGTTCAACCTGCCGGCCCTGGCCTCGCTCGATCACGCGGTTCGACTCGAGGTCCGCGACCTGCGCCAGCTCGGCGCGGACCTGCGGATTCTCGCCCGGCCCCGCTACCCCGCCGCAGCCTGATCGACGCGCCGCGCCACGAAGAAGCGCGAGCGGCAGGCGGAAGGCCTCAGGCGGGGGCGGAACACACCGGACAGGCGGGATCCCTGCCGAAGCCCACCCGGCGCCACTCCATCTCGAGGCCGTCGAGCAGCAGCAGTCGCCCATCGAGCGGCGTGCCGCAGCCGGCGATCAGCTTCAGCGCCTCGGCCGCCTGGGTGGTACCGACGATGCCGACCAGCGGGGCGAAGACGCCCATCACCGCGCAACGCACCTCCTCCACGTCCTCACCCTCCGGGAACAGGCAGTGGTAGCAGGCCGCATCCGCCCGGCGCAGGTCGAACACCGCCACCTGGCCATCGAAGCGGATCGCCGCGCCCGACACCAGCGGCTTGCGCGCGCGCACACAGGCGCGGTTGATCGCGTGGCGGGTGGCGAAATTGTCGGTACAGTCGAGCACGACGTCGGCCGCCGCCACCTGCTCGTCGAGCAGACCGCCCTCGAGTCGCCGGGCGATGGTCTCGACCCGCGTCTCCGGATTGAGGCGCAGCAGGCTGTCGCGCGCCGACGCCACCTTCGGGCGGCCGACCGCGTCGTTGGCGTGGATGATCTGGCGCTGGAGATTGGTCAGGTCGACCTCGTCGTCGTCGGCCAGCACCAGGGTACCGACACCGGCGACGGCGAGATAGATCGCCGCCGGCGACCCCAGCCCGCCCGCGCCGACGATCAGCACGCGCGCACCGAGGAAGGCCTCCTGGCCCTCGACGCCGATTTCCGGCAACAGGATGTGGCGGCTGTAGCGCAGCAGCTGCGCGTCGTTCATCGCTAGCGCCTGAGTCACTTGTATTCGCGCAGCTCGACCGGGACGTCGTCGTGGTCGCCGTGCGCCTGCTTGTCCCAGGCCTGGATGTAGACCTCGTTGGACTGCTTGATCAGACGCTCGGGCGACAGCAGGTTGTGCCGTTGGGTTTCCTCGGTGAAATACACCAGGGCGCGCACCAGCTTCATGTAGAGCGAGTTGTCGAGGACGAAGCCGGCCTCGCGCAGCCCGCTCTCGATCCCCTCCATCGAATAGTCGAGCACCGAATAGCGCACGATCAGGCTGCGCTCATGCTGGCTCCGCTCGACGTGAAGATCCTTGAGCATGCGCAGGGCGCGCCATGCGTGCTCCGCCTGCCCGCTCGGAATCCGCTTGAAGCGCAGCTCGCGCGTCTTGACGAGGCCGGTGCCGGGCGCCGTCTTCTCGTGGTGCCGGCCAGCGAGCTTGTAGGCGGTTTCGCGACGCATCGATTCGTCCTCGCCCTACTTCTTGCCCGATACGATCGGCTGACCCTTGAGATGCAGGATCGCCTGCCGCAACTGGTGGTCGTTCTCGCCCGCGAGCTCGAAGGGTGCGGCCTCGACGGCCTCCTCGTCCCCGGCCTGCGGGGCGGCATCGCCGGACACGGCCTCCGGTTCGCGGTCGTTGCCGAGATGGCCGATCAGATCGGCCTCGCGCATGCGCCGCGAGGAACCGTTCTCACTCTCCTCGACGATGATGTCCGGCGCGATGCCCTTGGCCTGGATCGAACGGCCGCCCGGCGTGTAGTAGCGCGCGGTGGTCAGCTTGATCGCGGTGCTGCTGGTGAGCGGCAGGATGGTCTGCACCGAGCCCTTGCCGAAGGTCTGGGTGCCCATCACCACCGCCCGCTTGTGATCCTGCAGCGCGCCGGCGACGATCTCCGAGGCCGAGGCCGAACCGCCATTGACGAGCACCACCATGGGCAGGTCCTTCGCCCCTGCGGGCAGGCGGCGCAGGAAGTCGTCGCGGGTGCCGCGCAGGTAATCCTCGGGCGAGGCCCGGTACTCGCGCTTGGCATCCTCGGTGCGGCCGTCGGTCGACACCACCAGGGTGTCCTTCGGCAGGAAGGCGGCGGCGACGCCGACCGCGCCGTGCAGCAGGCCGCCCGGGTCGTTGCGCAGGTCGAGCACCAGCCCCTTCAATTCGTCCTCGCGCGCCAGCTTCGCGAAATGGTCAACCAGCGCGGCCGCCGTGTTCTCCTGGAACTGCGCCACCCGCAGGTAGCCGTAGCCGGGCTCGACGATCTTGGACTTGACGCTCTGCACCTTGATCACTTCGCGCACCAGCTTGACCACGATCGGCGCGCTCTCGCCCTTGCGCGAGATCGTCAACGTGATGCTGGTGTTGGGTTTGCCCCGCATGCGTTTGACCGCGTCGTTGAGGCTCATGCCCTTCACCGGCGTCTCGTCGAGCTTGACGATCAGGTCGCCCGCCTTCACCCCGCCGCGAAAGGCCGGGGTGTCCTCGATCGGCGAGATGACCTTGACGAAGCCGTCCTCCATGCCGACCTCGATGCCCAGTCCGCCGAACTCACCCTGGGTGCCGACCTGCAGCTCCTTGAACGCCTCGGCGTCGAGGTAGGCGGAGTGCGGATCGAGCCCGGACAGCATGCCGCCGATCGAGTCGGTGATCAGCTTCTTGTCCTCGACCGGCTCGACGTAGCCCTGCTTGATCGCGTTGAAGACGTCGGCAAACGCGCGCAACTCCTCGACCGGAAGCGGTGTCGGCGATGCCTTGTCGGCGATCGCGGAGAAATTGAGGCTGATCATCACCCCGGCGAACACGCCGGTCATGACGAGGCCGAGCTGTTTCAGCTTGCTGCGCATGAGTACTCCATCAGGGTAGATTCCGTCTCCTTCGACCGACCGTGCGGGCTTCAGTTGCTCACCCACTGCATCGGGTTGAGCGGCCGTCCCTGGTGGCGGATTTCGAAGTATAAACCCGATTCCGCCGCCCCTCCGCTCGCCCCCACGTTGGCGATCGACTCTCCTCCGGCGACCCGCGCACCGACTTCCTTCAGCAGCGCGTCGTTGTTCCCGTAGACCGAAAGATAGCTGCTGCCGTGGTCGATGATC
>JRYI01006850.1_pt1 | contig 23885 bp, 26 predicted proteins | sample 235361 | NCBI WGS metagenome assembly JRYI01 (sample SAMN03074212, study PRJNA261471) | activated sludge metagenome | biome: Common Effluent Treatment Plant; feature: Wastewater; material: Activated sludge; isolation source: activated biomass in a lab-scale reactor treating industrial wastewater at...
CTCAAACCGTCGTAATACAACCGTTCTATCTCGCCGCACTCCTCGGCTGACATCCTGCGCGACGTATAAACGCCGTTGCGTTTCAGCCAGCCGGTCACGCCGTTGGGCGTCCGGCCTGTGTAGGCGGCGATGTAGGCCGGGCGCACGCCCGCGTCATGTAGCGCGGTCATCGTCGCGCCTTCCTCGTCACTAATCCGTATCGGGCGCATAGACGGCCACCATTCGCCACGGCGTGACGTCCCAGTCGATATTGCCACTTCCATCCACCTTGATCCTGCCGGGCGGCACGTAGCGCACCTCCAGCGCGTCGCCCGGTTCCATGTCGCGGGCGATGACGTGGATGACACGCTTTCGATGTGGCAACGGCTCAGGGAGCGGCTCAGGCTCAGGAGCTTCCACCAATGACACGTGACCGATACGATAGACCGACCCCTTGTCGGCGTAAGGGGCCAGCCAGAAGCGCAGCCGCCCGTCGTCTAGCGCACCCTTCGGCGTGGTGAAGTAGACAGCAAAAGATTTCGGCTCATCCCCCACGTCGGCGATGTAGTTGGCCAGCCCGAACGAATCATGTGGCGCGACGTTGCGATGGACGTGAACGGCCAGCGTGTGTGGCCCATTGGCCGCCGCCGTGAATGTGAGCAGGTAGCGCGTCTCTGGTTCCAGTTCAAGCCCCGCCTGAAATAGCTGGATGTTGTCGCTCTTTCCGCTTACTGTCAGTTGCGCCCCGCCGTCGATGTCGAAGCTACTCCCCTTCGGCGCGTGGAACTTCCAGCCGGTGAAGCCGTCGCTAAAGTCGCCATTTACCAGTATGCTCAAAATTTTCCCCTCGGTGGCCTGACCTGATACATGGCGGCCACCAGCTTGTCGAATTCCCCGTGCCGTTTGGCGTAGGCTATCAATGCCCGCGCCTTGCCGCTGACGGTCGCCTCACCCAGGTCGTCGGCATTGACGCCCAGCCGGAAGGCCAGGTCGTCCAGTTCGTTGCCGTCGAATTCCTTCGACAGCCGCGCGTACAACTCCTTGGGGTCAACCGTCGGCGTGTCGCTTGCTCCGTCCGTCGTCGCCACGGGGTATTCCGGCTTGTGGCCGAGGCCCATGAGTTGCGACGACAGGATACTGACGCCCAGCGTCAGGTCAGCCACCTTTGTTTGCAATCTGCTAATTTCGGCGTGCATCGAGGCCACCTGTTCCGACAGGCCCCGGATGGTCGCCTCCATCGCCGCGTAGGCCGTAGGATCGTTCCGCTTGCGGGCGATGTACAGTGCCGACCAGCCCGGCAGGGAGATCAATGCGACGAACATAATGACCGCCGCCCATGCTTCATAGTCCACTGTCATTCCCCCTGTTCGGTTGCCAGATGTAGATGACCAGCCCGCCCAGCACCAGCGACACGCTATGCAGCCGCAAGGCCGCGCTCAGCAGTATCGCCGTTTCGCCCGGCGGCAGGATGCCCGTCAGTACTGCCCCATAGAACAGCACGCCGTTAAGCGACCACGTGAGGGGCATGATGACCTCCAGCCGTCGCGCCGGTTGCTTGCAATACATCCAGACGCACAATACCAGCGCGGCCACGAATTCGACCAGCAACAGGTATTGCAACAGGTAGGTGATGGTCATCATGTGCCCCTAACTCATCGCTCGGTCACGAAAACCGTGATTGACCGGTCTTCGGTGCGCCCGCCGGTCGTCGTGATACGATTGGTCGCCACATACGTCTGCCCCGGCGTGCCGCCCGACAGCCAGACCGTCGTCGTGTTATCGGCGTCCAGCACGTCGCTGTCCTTCCCCAGACCGGTCGTAGTAGTCCACGTCGAGGTGGCGAGATCGTCCCCCGGCGTCAACCACTGCGACCAGTCCAGCGTGTAGTCCAGCACGGCGTTGGCGTCTTTCGTTACCCGAAACGTCCGCTCAGCCATAACGTTACCTCTAGGCGTTGGCAGCCGTCAGCGTGACCGTCACCGTCAGGGTGTCATTGTCATTGAGCGTCCGGTTGGCCGTGAAAGCCGCCCCGCCGTAGAGCGTGCCGGTCGTGCCCGACTTGGTATTGTTGGTAACCAGAAACGCCCCGCCGATAACCGTGCTGTCGGTCGAAATGGTAAAGACCGCCTTCGACGCGCTGTTATCGACCGACCCCGCGCTGACGCTTCCCAGCGTCAGCGTCTGCCGGTTGGCTTCGTCGTAGGCCGCAACCTCAGTCCATCCGGCATGACTGCTCATCGTGTCCCCGACCGCGAACGTGGGGGAGCCGGCGGTAATGCCGACGTACCACGCCGCCGTATAGGATGAGCCTTTAAAATGCTGCGTCAGGCTGTCGTTCAATCCGGCGGTCGTCACCAGATTCGGGACGCTCTCGCGCCACAACTCATTGCCGTGCCGGTCATGGGCAACTACCTCATACAGCGTACTGCGCAACATCGAAGATTCTATTCCTGTCATTTTATTCACCTCTGTTAACTAAAAATTTGCGCGATTCCCGCGCGACGCTAAATGTTCTGCTTTCTGTATCTACAATGTATACTCTGTTTTCATTGTCGATGACGAATATATGCCGGTGTGTGATTAGTATCGTGATACCAATCCCCACAATCCGGTAAACCGACAGCCCTATTGCATCAGCCAGCCCCGCCGACGGGGTGACAGACGCGGTATCAACCCGTTCCAGATAGAGCGCGGCCAAAGCCTCGGCCAGCCCGTCGGCGGTCATGTCCTGCGACCGGGCCAACGTGAACAATATGTTAATGGCCGCCTGGTTGTCGGCGGTCATTCCCGCCGACCGCTCCAGCGCAATGCCCGCAGCCATGTCCAGCACGCCTGCAATGTCGGCTCCCTGTGTAACGGCCAGCGTGATAGCCTCGGCGGTGGCCCGTGCCGTGACCAGTTCGAGGGCGCGGTCAATTGCCAGCCCCACGCCGTCCCGTGCCGCCGCCGTGCCTGTCTGTTCCACGGCCAGTGATCGCAACAGGGCCAGTGCGGCAAAGACCTCAGCCACCCCGTCGGCGGTCAGGGCCGCAATCAGCCCGGTCGTTAGTGCATCCGCCGCGTTCGCACTTGCGCCGCTCTCGGCTATTAGTGCCCGGCCCAACGCAACAGCCTCGGCCAGCCCTGTCCCCGCCGTCGCGCCAACATCCCGGCCCATAGCCAGCAACAGGGCCTCGGCAAACTGGCGGATTGTCGTCATGTCCACGGCGCGGGTGACACCTAGCGTAGTCGCCTCGTTCAATCCGGCCACGGGTGTCATGGTGACGCCGTGGTCCCGGAGCAGGGTGACCGCCGCACTCGCCGCCGCCGTCGCATCGTCTGACAATGCCCGTGCCAATGCCAGCGTCAGCCCGGCGTAGCCGGTCGCTTGCTCCGCGTATCCGGCGGTCATGGCCCGCCCCAGCGTCAGGGCTTCCAGAATTGTGAAGCCATCCGCCGTGCCAAGCCCGCGCCCCATTGCCAGCGTCACGGCCTCGGCTAGTGACAGGCCGCCGGTCGCCACCATGTCACGCAAGGCCGCCAGCGTCATGCCGTCAGCCGTTGCCGCCGTTGCCGCGCCGTCGATGGTCAAGGCTCTGAGAACCGTCAGAGCGTCCAGCGCATCCGCCGTCGCCCCGCTGCTCGCGCCCCGGCTCGTGCCCAGCGACAAGCTGCCCGCGCCGCTTGCGGTGGCCGCCGGTGCAATCCCCAACGCTCGCAGCACAATCGCCGCCTCTTGCGCCCCTATCCTGTCTCCGCCGATCACGTTCAGCAGGCGGCTAATCGTCGCGCCCGCCCCTATCCCCGCCGCGCCCGGCGTGCCCGCCGCCATGCCGCGCCCCATAGTCAAGCCCGCCGTCGCACCGGCCAATGCGCCCCAATCCCCGCCCCTCTTGGCGGCAAGGGTCAGGCTCTCATCGACGTTGACGGTCGAAGTGTAGTCGATGGTTAGTTTGGCGTATTGGGTTGCGCCTTCGCCGGAGTCGTAGGCTTTGTAGTTGATGTAGCTGGAGCTTAGGCTGTCGAACAGAATGGCTATGCTGTTGCCCGATACCCACCCTGCCCGGTCGATGATCTCCTGGATGATGGTCTTGATGTCGGGGCTGTCTTTGCGGCTGTAGACTCCGATGTTCGAGGCTGTCCAGTTGACTTTTGCGGTGGGCAGACTTCGCCCGCTGATGTTGTTGCTCGACGTGGTGAATGTGGCGGCGTCGTCAACGTCGTCACCGTAGATGTCGACGTCGGGGTCGTCGGCTGCAAGTACGTTCAGGTTGATGTAGGCACTGTTGATGGTACTGCCGGGCGGGATGGTGACGTTGGTGAAGCGAAAGCCTACCCAGACGGTGCTGCCGTTGGTGTTGGGGTAGCCGCCGGTTAGGTCCATCATCCCGCCGCTGACTTGGCGGGCGTCGTCGGATGAGGCGGTGATGTAGGCGCTCCAGGTGGTCATAACGGTTTGTGGTCGCTACTCTGCCGGTTCTTCCGTGCCTTCGACCGGCGTTTCCAGCATCTCGCGCAACAGAGCAATTTGCCCGTTGGTGAAGGCGATGGCCGCGTTGGCCTCGTTAATCGTCTGGGTGACGCGCTCTGTCAGTTCCTTGATGCGCTGTTCAATCTGTTCTGTCGTCATCATGATGCGCGGCCCTCCAGAGCCGCCAGCCGTTCGTTTAATTGCCATATTGCGCCTGTCAGCAGGCGGTTGAGCGCGGCCCCGTTGATGAACCCGTCGTCGCTCATAATCCCGGCGTCAATCAGATTCTGCCGGTTGGTCGTAATGAATTTGTCCCACACGCTGTCAACCGTACCGGCCCACATTTCGCGCGAGAGCGTGCGCAGCAGCCCCACGTCGTCATGCTCGTCGTAGGCCGACCCTGTGCCGTCATAAGCGAAGTCGCCGTTGCCCTTGACGATAAATCGCGCGGTTGACCCGGCGCGAACGACAAAGATATTCTCACTGCCGGAGAGAGCCGTGCCGTCCGTGCCCGATTTTTTGTACGCCGATACCATGACGGGCGCAAGTGCCCCCCCGCTGGTAGATGAGTTGGAATTAGTCACGTAGCCATACAGGTCAAGAGCACGGTTGTCCTCGCCCAAGCCGTTAATACGTAACCCGCCCTTATCGTTGTCCATCTTGCGGAAATTGGCATACGTCGATGTAGACGCAATGTCGGTCATGCCGTGGGCGATGTCGGTCGTGTCTTGCAGGATGATATGAGCATTATCGTGCGCACCGGCAAGGTCGGCGGCGATGACGCCGCGACCGGGGGATGCCGTCAAATAATCGTACCCAACTAATAAACCGGGGTTTATATTAACGCCAGAATAGTTGTTCAACCGCACATCCGCTATCCCGGAGATTAACGATACATCAACTTGATTTGGTTTAATTTCATCAGCGGACATTTGCAAGACTGCGACAGCGGAGGATGGAGAGTTAACTGATCCCATCCAGAATCGGAATTCTTTATAATTGAAGACATCAAGATAATTGCGGGCATCTATCCTTCCTGCGCCGGAAAACAGTATTGACGCTGCAGATGAATAATCGGGAGGGACATCAATCGACAAGCCGTGCTTACCAATCTTAATGGCCCCACCACCCGCTACCAGTTGTCCGCCTGAATCAATATCAATTTGCACATTGCCGGAATTGTCGTAGGTCGTAAATCGCCCTTTGTCACTGCCGTCGCGCCACAGTTTCCAACCCCCTTTTGGCGCGGCAAACGTGCCGGTAGAGGCTTGCCAGATACCGCCGTTCGTACCCAGCGACAGGGGGCGGGCAAAGCTTGACGTGCCGTCGGACTTTAGCTCGATGACGTTCTGGTTGTCGCTATTGCGGATGGCCAGCGTGGAGCCGTCCCAGCGCAACCCAACGCCCGACGCCTTGCCCAGCCGCATTTTGTACGTGCCCGCGTCACGCCCTACCCAAAACCCGTCGCCGCCCGCCTCATAGCCCGTCGGCAAGGGGTGGCCCACGGCCAGCGAGGGCACGTTCGGGTCAAGCCGGATGGCCTCAAATGCTGTGTCGCCGATGATGTACTCCCAGCGCAAGCGGAGCCGCGCCCCGTTCCATTGCGCCTGTGTCGCGTTGTTCAGGCGGGCGGCATCGCCTATGGTGACGGTCGTCGTCGTGTTGCTCGTGGCCGTGTAGACCAAGACCTCGCCCGATAGCGGCGTCAATTGGTCAGACGTGAACACCTGCGCGTACAGCTTGACCGAATCGCCGGAGAAGTTGACCGTCTTGATGGCCGCGTAGAACGTCACCATGACCGTGTTGCCGTTCCACGTCGGGTTAGTCAGCCCGACAAACAGCACGCCGTCGGAGCCGGGCATATTGGCCACGTAGTCGCTGTGGTTGGGCGACCCCGCCCCTTCGTCGATGGTTGACCAGTAGTTGCCCGCCGTCGATGTAAGGCCCTCAGCTAAATGATCTTCGTTGGGCACTAAGGAGCTATAGGCCGATATTGTCCGGTAGTGCCTAACATCGATGGCCGACAGTTGCAGCGTGCCACCACGGGCCGCGTAGAGCGATACGCGCGTGCCGTGAAATTCGCGCCGCAAGTTGCTCAGGGTGATATGGTTCGTGTTGGTCGCGCCGACTTGTAACCCGAACTCCGACTGCCCTGTCACGCCCGATAGCTGCCCCAGCCTGACCTGATGCGTCCGGTTGGCGTCCGTGTAGGGGTTGTCGCCTTGCCACGTTGTAATGCCCAGATAAGGCGCACCCGCCGGGTCGATGGCCGTCTGCCATAGCCAGCCGTCGCCCGATATACCATAGTCCAGGGCGACGCTACCGCGCTGCGCGACTTGCCCCACGGCTGACCCCGCGCTGCGTGTGGTGAACGTCCATGACTGCTCGCCGTTGGCAAGGTCAGCATAACCGGCCACCTGGCCCCATGCGTTCTGTACGCTCAGCCCGCCGCCGGAACGGTTCATGATGCGCAATAGCACCCAGTCCTCGTTGGCAAAGACCGGCAGATTGTCCAGACCCGGAGCGTCTTCAACGTACAGCGTGCCGGTTCCACTGACCGCCGGGATGGTAAAGCCGCGCGAGACCAGAGCCATCGAGGGCGTGATGTACTCGCTCCCCACCTTCACCCGCGCCGTGTCGGCGATGAACGCGGCCACGTGCAATTCGTCGGCGTAGATGCTGCGGAAGTCGGCGGCCCCGGCATAGGTCACACCCCAGCCCGTGCCGAGGAAGCCGCTCGACCAGTGATTCGTCTTGAGCGTCGTCGCCGACAATAGCTCAGCCGTGTTGCCGGTAGGGTTGATGTTCAAACTCCCCGCCGGTTTCAATGTCAGATTGCCGACACTCGTGTCAACCTGGGGGGTCGTCACTTTGTCGGCCACAAAGTACCGCGTCGTCAGGTCGCCGTTGCTGTCGCCCTGCAAAACGGTATTGGGCGTCGTCTTGGCGTTGGCCGTGGTCGTGATGGTGTGGGTGTGGCCGTCGCCGCTCACGGCGTTGGTGGTCGAAGCCGTCAGGGTGGAGGGGTTGAGGTAGACGCCGGTCGCGTCAACCTTGACGCCGCTGTTGGCCGGTCGCTTGACCGATACCGCTTGCCCGCTCACGTTGATGGAATTGTCGCCCGCCGTGACCGGCGCGTGGTGAGCCGAGGCGTTGGCGGCATGGGCCGAGATGTCCACGCCGTCCACCGTCTGCGTGCCGCTAAAAGCGATGTTACCGCTCATTGTGCCGCCGGTCAGCGGTAGGTAGGAGCCGACAGGCGGCGCGCCCCCGCCGCCAGGTAAAGCCCCCGACCCGGAGCCGAACGCCACGGCCATGTTGATCAGTTGCGGCGATGCGGCCTTGCTCGCTATTCGTTCCACCGTCGCCAGCCGCTTGCCGATTTCGGCGTTGGGCGTCGGCACGGAATACGTTGACGGCGTTAGGGGCAGGGTCGTAATGGGCGCGCCGGGGTAGTCGCCGTCGGGCGATGATTCCCGGCGTACGGATTGCACATACAGCGACGAGGGGCTGGTATAGTTGATGCTGTATTCCCCCGTCGGCGCGTCGAATACCATTTCGACCTTCTGCCCCGGCCGGATGCCGATAGGCGAGATGCAGCGCGCCGTTATCTCTCGCGCCGCGTCGGTGTGTTCGTTCAGGTAGTTTATCGCCAGATTTAGCAGTCGGTCGGCGGCGGACTGGATGCTGGCGACGTTATCCCCTTCGATTGTCACCTCGCTAAACGTCACCCGCCGCTGGTACAGCCCGATGGAACCGTTAAGCGCCGTGTTGGTCACGTATGGCGCCGCGTACAGCCCCAGCCCCGTCGTCGTCACACTGAAGCCCGCCGCTGACGCCGCCGACAGGGCCGCCGCCGAACATGAGAATAATGTCACCCGCGCGTCACCGGCCACGGGGATGACCTGCGTCACCGGGTCGTAATGCCCGGCGTGGCGCGGCCGCTCGATCATGATGGCCCGATTTTTGTTGGCGGTGTCGGTCGCCATGTCGGCCTGCGCGGGCATGACCAGCCTGACCATGCCCGACACGCCCGCCGCGTCCGGCGTGCGCCGCCAAACTATCTTGCGCTTCGGCCCCTTCGGCGATGCCTCGGCCGACTTGAGCCTGAACTGCTCGCCGGTCTCGTCGGCGATGGAGCGCAATACGTCATAGACATTATCGCCCCCGCCGGGGTAGCGCGTACCCGCCGCCGTGCCTGTGCCGGTCTCAAATTCGACCGTCCAGCCGGAAGCAAAGCCGGTGATGATCTGGGTGATGTCGTTGGTCGCCGGTTGGCTGTAGTCCTTGACCTGTACGGCCTTGCCGGAGTTGGCGAGGCTGGGGATTGAATCGCGCAAGGTGATGATGTTGCCCGCGTCGCCTGATGGCCCTTCGTCGATTAGCGTCTGGTGGCTGCCGCTATTCAGGGTGACGGTGATCTCTTGCCCGGCGGCCAGTCCGGCGGGCGCATTTACTTTTATCTTGCGAATGCGTATCTCGATATTGTTGCCGCTGGTGGCTGTTGACGGCAGACGGTCAACCGTGTCCAGATATTTATTGCCGCCTTCCTCTCGAACGGCGCGGATCATGCTGATGAACCACAGCAGGTTATCCATCTTGACGCGCAACTCGCGGCCCACGTCGGCGTCGCTCGCGGCACTGACCCGAAATGAATCCGCGCCCGCCGTGGCCGTGGCCGACAGGGTGCGCCCCGTGTCAGGCGCGGCCGCCGCTTCGGCCAGCGTCGTGTTGTAAACGGTCTCGGCCCCCAGCGGCCGGTAGATTGTCCACCGGCTCAAGTCGGAGTGGAGCAGCGGGCCGCGTATCTCGATCATGTCCGTGCCGGGGATGGTGATGCGCTCGCGGATGATGAACGGCTCGGCAAACGTCACCTCGCCATCCCCCAGGTCTGTGCGCACGGCGTCGGTCTTGACCGCCCAGCACAGTTTACCCACCGCCGCTAACGTGTTCAGGTTGCTGTTGTTGACGAAGACCAGCGAGGCTTGCCCCATGCCGCTGGCGTTGTCATCAAAAGCCCCAGACACCGCCTGATGCGTCGTGCCCCCCTGATTAAGCGGGGTCGAGATGTCGCTCAGTGAGTAGAACCGCGCGGTAATCGGCCCAAAACGCCCCATGTCACACCCACTCCGTTTTCTTCTGCCAGACGACCGTCACATAGGCCCGCTGGTAGTAGTTCTTGTGCATCGGCGGCGCGTTATGCACGCTGATGTCTTCCTGAACCACGTCAATACAACGGGCGGTGCAGGTATAGGTCACGTCGGCCGCGGCCCGTTCAATGCCCGTTAGCGTGCCTTCCTTGCCGCGCAATCCCTTCAGCACGGCGATGCCGCTGTTGAGCGCGGTCACGCCTTTGGTCGTCGGCGTTATCTTGTAGCGTGCCGTGACCTGACCAAGAGACACGTCGGCGTCGGCCGTGCCGTCGGCGTCAAACAACGCGCCGTTCTCCAGCACACCCAGCCTCGTATAGGACGGATACGTCTCGCTCATCGAGACCATGCTGCGCCCGGAGGAGACGATGGTCGTACCGTTAAATGCGGTGATGTCCAGCAATGCCATTACCAGTTCACCCCCTCTTGCAACAGGTCGGCGTAGAAGTCGCTCATGCCTTGCCTAATCGATGACACAACACGGCGCGGGTCGGCGACTTGCCCTGAAAAGTTGACGTTCATGTTGATGTTTGTCCCGCCTGACGTTGGCGGCGGGGCCAGCGGTACAATCTCGACGAAGACCTTGGGGCGCAATGATTCTATCCGGCGGATTTCGGCGTCGAACGCGCTGGTGTCAGGGTCGTCGAATGTCACAACGGCGGGCAAGCTGTCAATATCGGCGATGATTGTGTCAATCGCGCGGGTGACGGCGGTCGTGTCAGGGTCGTCGAATGTGATCCTGGTCTTTTCCGCCATGATGCCGTCGAGCGGGTCGAGGGCTTGCTGCAGCGCATCGGTGGCAATGGTCGGCTGAATAGGGACGTGGATAGGGTCGCGCGCGGCGACGGTGGGGTCGCCATCTACCCAGTCAACCTGCGCGGGCACGGCGACAGGCGCCCAGCCGCGTGCCGAATTTTCCAGTTGTGTTTGCACGTCAGCCAGCGACCCCGCCAGAATGCCTTGCACTTCCTCAATAGCCGTCAGAAATGCCGACGTGTCAATCTTGCCCAATACCCACTGCTTCGTCAGCCCCTCCAGCGCCCCCTGAAACAGCGCGGCCTTCGTCGCGGCCTCGGCCATTGCGGGTGTGAACTCACCCAAAGCCACGCCCAGCGAACCCAACTGCGATACCGCCGCGCCCGACGACTGCGCCATCCCCATGATGGCCTCGTTCACCTTGCTGGAGTCAAAGTTGCCGAAGATGTCGATGAGGTCGGGCACGGTGTCGTCTTTCAACCCTGCCATCGCCGTGGCGAAAGCGTCAGACGCGGCGCGGGCGGCCGTGTCGAAAGCGTCAGCCAGTTCCTGCGCGATTTTGTCGGCGGCCTCGGCGGCCTCGGCTTCGGCCGCGTCCAGAATGCCCTGAATGTGCGCCCCGGCCACGGCCCATATTCCCGACTGGGTGGCCCCTTCCACCCCGGAAATATTGAAGTCGCTTAGCTCAGCGGCGGCCAGTGCGGCCTTCTTGGCTTCGTCCGTCCACTCGGTGACAGAACGAATCTTTTCTTTGGGTATCCCGCCCCATTGTTCCATCTGGCGCAATTCGGGGTTAGCATAAGCGGCGGCGTCTTTCAATGCCGCAATATCGGCTTCCAGTTGCTGAATGACCAGCGACAATTGCTCGACCGATAACCGGCCGCTCATGTCGAAGATGCCTTTGTATCTCTCCTCGAATTCCGCCATGCTGCCGCCGGCCGCCAGAAACGCATCACGGAGATTGTCCATCTCCATCCGCATGCCCGACGCCGTGACACCGCGCAAGATGATGCCGGAAGTAATGGCGGCATATTGTCCGGCCCATTCCGCCGCATACTTCCAACTGTCGCCCATCGCCATAGCTCCACCGGCGAGGTCTTGCATGTCGTCTGCCAGCCCTTGCGCAAACGCGACCTTGAACGCATTACCCGCGTCTTCCGCCGCTGCCGTCAATTGCCGCATGGCTTTCTCGGCGTCGCTCAACTGGATAATGTCCAGCTTCTGCTCGCCCATTGTAATGACGGCCTCGGCATAGGCCTCTTTGGCCGACATGCCCGCCGCCTCAAATTCTTTCGCTTTGGCCTTGACTTTGTCCAGTTCCAAACCCAGCGCGTCGAGGCGCAGGCCGGACATGTTGTTGAGCTCCAGAATGAGGTGCTGCATGTTCCAGCCGAGTTGACCGGCCACGCTGCCGAGCCGCACGGTCTGGTCGTGGGTGCGGGTCAGGCCTAATGCCATCAACTCGCTGGCACTGGCCATTAGTTCCGCTTGCGAGACCATCCCCTGCGTCGCCGCCGTGAGGTCGTTGCGCAATGCGTCTGCCGTTGTGCCGATGCTTCCGGCCAGCCGCTCGAAGTTGCCTTGTGCCGTGGTCAGGGCCGCGCCCTCGCCCAGCGCACGCCATGCCCCCTGCACCGTGTTGGTGAAGGCGGTCATCGCCGCACCGGCGACCTGCATCGCCGAGTTGATGCCCAACGCCGACATGCCCAGCTTGCCCAGCTTGTCGCCAAAGCTCTGGATATTCTGACTGCCACGGTCTACGGATTTGACGGCTACAACGACTTCGGCCATTAGACCCTTACCCCCACGGCGTCAAGCCACGCCAGCATGCGACCGTCGTCGGGCCGCATGTTATGAATGGCGTCGCCGGTCAATCCGCGCACTCGCTGCACGGTGTCGTAGATGTTGCCTAGCAGGTTCATTGTGTACATCGTCTGCGCATCCTGATCCAGCATGCCGCCCGCCTCCGGTAGCGCGTGGTACTGGCGGCATAACCAAAACAGTCTAAGCTCCGACGGCGCGCTTTCGTCGTCGCCGTCGGCTAAATCGACCACGCGCTGTATTAGTTTTTTTCAGGCGCGACCAGTGCCAGCATGTGGCCGGCCACGCTGTTGGCTGTCCATTGCACAATGTCGGCAATATGCGCGTCCGTCTCCGTGTCCATGTCCAGCGCGGCCGGGTCGGGTATCAGGGCGCATTGCCAATCTTTGATGATCGGCAATGCGGCTACCCAGTAACGGATGAAAGCCGAGTCGCTTGCGACCCGCCCCAGATGTTCGCGGAAACTCAGATTCTCGCGGACAGTAAACCGCTCCGGCAAGCTGAAAGACACGCCCAGCCCTTCGTTCTCGTAATGAGTCACAACCCCACTCCTTTCGGCCATTAGGACGCCGCTACGCTGGTAACGCTCAGCCCGTTCTCAGCCGACAATGTAGCCGAGAAGGTGTGCCGCTGTCCGACGTTCTGCCCAAGCTGCACGCTGGTGACATACACCTCGCCCACGCGATACTTCCCAGTTGAATACTTGATCTCCAGCGTCTTGGTCACGCTCGTGCCGTTGACCAGGGGGGCAAAGATGGGATACGTGGTCGAATTGAGCGCGCCGTTAATCTGCGCCTCAGTGCCACGAGCCAGCCCGGCCAGCGACCGCTCGCGGGTATCGCCCAGCCCTGTGTCATCCAGCCGGTTAGCCCCGCCACTGTCGGAAACGCTGTTGATGTATTGCCCAATGTCGGTGATTGCGCCGGATGCGTTGTCAATCCGCAGCCCGCCGTTCTTGCTAGTCCAGTTCGCCATCGTCTTCTTTCTCCATGTTTAATAGGGCGCGAATCGCTGCCGCGCGTTGATGATGATATGTGTCCATGTTGCCGCGTGTCTCCAGGTGCCGGGCCGCATCCTCGTGGTATGCAAGCTCGGTCTCCAGATTGGCGCGGGCCTCAGCCGTCATAGTCGATGAATCTTTCTTCTTGCCAGTCAATGTATACCTCCCAGACCGCCCACATCGGCCCGCCTTCCCGCAGCCAGCGTTGTTGCATATCGCTGCCGCCGGTTATCCAACCCTGTAACGCCATGCCGTCAAGCGACGGGTGACGATCCAGATAATCAATAAGCCGCCCGACCAGTTCCTGCAACCCCACGGCGGTCGGCGCGTCATCAACCCAACGCCGCCAGACCTCGACGACCGTGCGCCATGTGGTGATAGCCGCCCCGGCCGACAGGGATGACGGCTCATTGCTCCACGAGCCGGGCTTCAGGATAGCGTAGTGCGGCGCGTTCCCGCTGTTAAGCGGTTTCCAGTCGGCGCGCGACACATTGCTCGCACTAAAGTCGGGCATGTCGGCGATGATGGCCATAATCTGCGCTTCGCCGGTTGCATAGCTCATATGTCGAATTGCCCCCGCGTGAAGATGGGCGTGGCGTCGCCGGTGAAGGTCAGACCCTCATGAGCGCGGCCAAGTGTCAACTCGCCCTGTTGCCGCAAGGCCTCGGCAATGCGCAGGGCAAGGTCGTCACCCATGTCGTCGGGCCGGAGAGCGCGAATCCGGCTGCCCTCATCATCGTTCCAGCCCGTGCCGCGCTGCGTTAGCTCCACCTCAGCCGCCGCCTTGCGGATGACCCACTGCGCACACATCTGCTTGGCGATGACGTTCGTGACGGGCACGGCGATGCCACGGTTAAGCAAGGCGATGTTCAATGTCGCCGACCATCGGTCAATCATGCCTTCCACGTCTTCGAGCGTAGGACGGGTGGATGCGTCAAAGATGCCCGCGCCGTCCAGCAGATGCCGCGTCAGCGCACGCACGTTCTCGACTGTCCCGTAGCTGTCACTTCTCAGTGCCATTGCTCTTGCCCTTGCCCTTCGCAATTGGCGTTTCCACCTCGCGCATGGTTACAAAGTCATTGTCAATAATCTGTCGGTCGAATTTGCCCCCGGCCGGTTCCCATACGTCCCCCGGCTTGTATTGCCGGTTGTCGTAGCGAAACACACGCCGGGCGATATATTCCATCGTTATTCCCATTAGCCACCTCCAATAAATCGCTCTTGCACATGCGTCCATAACACCAGCCAGTCACGATACAGCACCGCCCGGCCGTCGCGGGTCACACCGTCGGGCACGTCGTAATGGAAGTGACAATGCCAGTTGGGTGACACCGTTATGCGCGTCAGCCCCGCGACGGCCGCCGCATAGCTGATAAGCCACTGCACGCGCGACTTGTGTTCGAATATCGCGTCTATCAGGTCATGCCGTGCCATATACTCCCGATATATCTTTTGCCACGCCGCCCGTCGCGCGGCAATCCATCCGCCGTTGATGCATCCCATCCACGCGAAGCCGGGCAGGGCGCGGTCGATTTCTGCGTCGCTGTAAGGCGTGCCCATCCGGCGTGCTTCGTCGGCCAGGGTGTCGCCGGGGCCTGCGTTCATCCCCGCCGCATAGTTGACATCGGTCAGGGCGTCGAGGCTGGCCATCTCGGCGGTGTTTAGCGGTCGCTGTAACATCATGTCGCAATCCGTGCAGATAATCAGGTCTTGCGGGTCGGTCGTCGGCATGTGCGAAAGGAAGGAGCCGTGCTGTATTGACCGTAGTTGTGTCTCGCCGCCGTTCCGGTCAATTCGCCGCGTGCTCAGCCCCAGCGCGGCTACCCACGGCGGCGCATCGCAGCCGACACTGAAAATAATCGGCACTACCTCGGCGTTCAGGTGACGGGCAAGGCTGGCCAGATAAGGCCGCGCCCGCTCCCAGTAGTTATCCGTGCTGCTTGCCACCAGATAGATCATTGATTAAGTCCATCCACTTTCGCGCCGACTGCTCGACGTTGTAATTGGCGGCTACGTACTCGCGCCGGTCGTGCCCGGCTTCCATCGCGTTTATGGCGTTCGGCAGTCCGTGATAGCTTTCGCCGGTGATGACCTGCAATCCCGCCGCCCAGCCCGTGACCGCCCGGTTGTTGCTCTTGACTTTGCCCCACGGCCCCGGATAAGGCGGCAGGAGAGCGATATGATGAGCGGCCAGCGTCTCGGCCTCGGTGTCCAACGTCCATCGCTTGTAGGTAACCGGCATAATCGCGTCGAGATCGGGGAAATGTATATCGGGCGCGTCGTCAAAGATGGTCAGCGATATGTCATGGCCATCGCCCCGCCAGCGCATCAGATTGACCACGGCGGCGAAAAGGGCGATCCGGTTGGCGGCTATTCCGTACCAGATGAGCTTCACCGGCTCGCCGGGCTTGTAGCGTGTCGGCGGGGCGAAATGGGATAGCTCCACCCGGTCAGGGATGACTGTCTTTTTTGGGGCCCTTGTGCCATTTACAGCCACCCACGCCCCCAGGTCAACGGCCAGCGGTAAGCTGGAGGCGACGATGGCATCGACGTTGTTGACCGCCTCTATCGCGCCCGTCTTGTCAAACCACCACGAGGGGTCACATACATCCCAGACGACAATCCTGCCCAACGCCCGCAATTCGGCGGCCAGTGCCGTGGCAATCAACTTCTGAAATACGTACACCGCCGCGTCGGGCACTCCTCTTTGCTGTGCATCGGCCATTGTGACCACGGTTGAATCGGGTATGTACCGCGCGGGCCAGTAGGCCCGCATCCGGCTGCTACCCCATTCAATCGGGCCACTGGCAATGAAACAGACGCTATTCATCCATCTCCGCCAGATAGTCCATGCGCTCAGTCCACAAGGCGCGGCCGCGGTCGGTAGCGTCGTAAACCTCGCGCATCGTGGTCGCGTAGGTGCTGGCCCCCTGCGCCGCGTAGTCCGACGGCTGCAAGGCGTAGCTCAGCATGTGGCCGGGCCGCACGTCGGGGTCGCCCCACAAGTCGTGTCCCGCCGCCCGCACCATGAACGGGTAGCGGATGTCACTGCCCACCGGCCGCCGGTCGTATTGCCCCCGCAACGGGCGCAACAGTTCCCGCAGCGTGTCGATGTCACCGGCGGCCAACGCGCCCATGACCTCGGTCAGGTCATAGGGCCACATCGCCATCTCGTCCTCGATGACATCCCATTCGCCTCTTAATACCTTCTGCCGCGTGTCCTGAATCACGTCTCGATGAATCAGAACGCAGCCCCAGCCCGACGCCCCCAGCGGGTGCAAACGCCCCCGCTCCGGGTCTTCGAGAAACGGGCGCAACGGCCACTCGTCACCAGGATGGAACCAGACCGGCAAAAGCGGACTGTGCCGCCGTTGCAGATAGTACCCGCTCACATACGGCACGCCGTGCGACCGCAGCCGCTCCAGCGTGTCGCGCGGATAGACCATGTCGCCATCGAGCATGAGCAGCCACTCATGCTCGCTTGCTATGAATCTGTTAAAGTGCTGTTGCCGAACCTCATACCCTTTTGTGCCTCGTCCAAAATGGAGGCTGTCGCCGGGTCGTTTGTCCAGCAATTCGATGCTGTCGCGGCACTCGCCATATTCGATACCGCCCTCAGCAACCCCGATATAACATGTACCCATTTCCTGCTCCTAAGCCTGGGCCGCGGGGCTGTGGCCACGTCAATAGCACGGAGCAGGAAATGGATTGACGTAACCACAGCCCCGCGGCCCAAGTTATTCCAGTACTACTCGATCACGTCCGACCAGAAGTAGCCGAGGTCGGCGGCGACCACGCACTGATCCCACTGCTCCTTGTGCTGCAGAACGTCGGCATGACGCGCGTCGTCACGATAGCGGTAGATCGTGCCCTCGCCGCCACCGGCGGCCCACGTAAACGTCTTGCCCGCCGTGGCGTCGAAAATGCCCGCGCCGGGGTTGTTGTAAATCAGCAACGCCTTGTCGGCAATAATCGCCGTGGCCGCGAAACTGTCCGCCTCGTTGTTGGCGTTATAGTTCGCGCGGCAGACCAGAATCTGATTGACGCCCAGCACCGCCGTCAAGGATGAGGCCACCAGCGCGTCGGTCGTCGCCATGACGTATTTCAGGCGGTCAACCACGTCGGGGTGAATCATCAGAGCGCGATAGGCGTCGTGCCCGATAATCAGCGTGTTGGGCACGTAGCCCGTCGCGCCGGAGATCGTGTCAGACGCCAGCAGGATGTCGCCAATGGGGTCGCCGCTGGAAGAATTGTTCCATTTGCGAGCAGTGGCTAAATCCGTGCCCCAGACGCCGGTCTTCATGAAGTCGGCGGCGAATTGCAACTCCTTGCGGAGCAGCGACTTCTGAGCCAGAAACTCGATGGCCACGCGCTCCAGTTCCATCGGAATCTGCGAGTTGGCGCGAACCTCGTCGGCAAGGGCGTAGTCGGCGGCAAACTGACGGGTCACATACGTGCCCTTGTCCACGCCGAACTCCAGCCGGGCAAACGGGTCGCCGGGGGCGCGGTCACGCAGCCCGTCGGTAAAAAAATACTTCTTGGTCAGCTTGGCGAACGTGCCGCTGTCGGAATTCACCGGCACGGAAGGAAACGCCCGGCCGGCGACGAAGTTTGCCGCCGATTGCCGGTAGCCGACCATCATGTTGGTCAGCACCGGCTCGACCAGTTGAACATCATTGATTGTTGGAAGTGCCATGTCTTAACTCCATCCCTCCTAGTAGTTCGTCAGGGCGACGAAGACCTCAAACAATTTGCCGCTTGCTCCGACGGTCACGGCGCGACCAATCATCGATGCGTTGGCCGTGGTACTCACGATGCATTGCCCCGTCGAATTGCACGTCACCCACGAGCCGCGAGGAATGTCTCCGCCCGCGTAGGCTTTGGTCATACCGGCGGCCACGACCGAAGCCGCCTCATTGGCGACCGGGTCATTTTGCAGGATGCCGATATTGGCCGCCGTCTTTGCCCCGACCTTGACCTGACCGGTCGTGTTAAGGGCCACGGCGTGGTACTGCTTGCTGGAAAGGTCGGCGGCCGCCGTCAATCCGTGAATCCGCAGATTGTCTCCGCTGTTCGCTGTCATCGTTATTCTCCTTATCGGTAGGCAGCCGCGATCAGGTCGGGCTGTGTCGCGCGTACCCGCGCCATGGCTTGCACATAGTCCATCTTCTCGGCTGCCATCACAGACTTGATGGCCGCGTCAAGTTCCATCACGGGGTCGCCGCTGGGGGCTTGCCCTTCGTGCCCGACGTTGGCCGTCAGCGCACTCACGCGGGCCTGCTCAGCCAACGACTTAAACCGGCGCATCAATTCACCAGCCGTCTCGTCGGACAGACCCGCAAGCAGAGCGGGCAGCCCGTCGTCATCGGCCAGCGAGGTCTCGGCCAGTTCGGCGGCGAACCGCTGAACGCGCTCGGCCTGCGCGGCTTCGCTTTCCATCCGGGCGATCTTGGCCGCCAGGTCATCGCGCTCGCTCTCCACCGCCGTCAGCCGGTCGGTGTCCACCGTCGCCACAGGAGCGGGCGGGGGCGTTTCCTCAGGCACGCGGCCAAAAAGTCGATCCAGCCAGCTAACCGGTACTGTCACGGTTCCTTCATTCATTTTCTGTTCTCCTTGTGTGATGTCGGCTGTATACAGGGCCGCCGCCTCGCCCAAGTGGGGCGTATGCAACAGCGCGTCGCCAATGATGAGCGGCCCGTCCTGTACATCACCCGTCTGCGGGTCTTCCAACCCGCCTTCCCAAACTATCTCAGGGCTGTGGTAGCGAAAGGCTCCACGCGCCAACGCCGCCGCGCCTTCGTCGTTATATTCAGGCACGGCGTACAATCCGTCATCGCGCACTTCGAGCGCGACGATATGCCCGCCCGCCGGGGTTTCGTCTTTGTGCGATCCCAACTTAATCGGCGGGCGAAAATGCGGCAAGCGAAAACGCGCGGCCACTTCCCGCGTGATTTCCCGCTTGCGCCCGTTCTTCACAAGTTGCCCAAACGGCAACAGGCGGAAAGGTTCCCCCGCTGCCACGGTCACAAAATCGGTAATTACGTATTCACTCATAGTCGTATAATGAGAAAAGCCCAGAGCCGCTCCCCTTAAAGGAGCGACGCTGGGCTTATAGCCTCAAACTGTTTCCAGTCGCGTCAACGGGCGGCCAATAGGCCAGTGATCAAGTCATCTACCCGTGAAATATGAGATTGCGCTCCATTCTATAGCATTGCTGCGGTTGTGTCAATCATCCTCTCCATCCGCTGCTGTAATGACGTGCATCCGCCCGCAAGCCGGGCAACGAATCTCGATGTACGCGCCGGGTGGCAAGTAGCCCACGAACAATAGCCGCGAGCAATCCGGCGCGCGATGCCGATATTCCCGTCGTGCCCCGTAGCGCGACGGCGTGACTGTCACCCTGGTGATCCCCGTTGTGTCAATCATCGCCCGTCCAGAAACGCGGCCAGCCTCTTTGACATTGCCTCGAACAATCGTTCAATGCCCGGCTTCGCCTTCTCCGCAACGGCCTTCAATGTCCACCAGCGGCCCCTGTGCATCCATGCCTGTTCCTTGTCTCCGATCACGTATGGCGCGTATTCCAGCCGCGTGCCCAGCCGCGCCTCGTAGCCGCCGCCAATGCGCCGCACCTCGTAGATTTCGGCCTGTCCGCCCAGCCCGATGCTGCGCCCCAGCGTCCCTGTGCGAACGTAGCTGCTACCCGACGGCGGGGAGGGGTATTGCGGCACGCTGCCCTGAACATGCAACAACGATTGTTTCATCGTCTGTTCCATCTCGCGCTCCAGCTTGTCAGGGTAGTTGCGCATCCGCTGTACGAGGTCGGGCGGGTCGAATGTCACCTCGATGTCTATCTGTGTCATGGCTTGCCTCCCATCGGGTCGAATAACCCGGCGGCGGCTTCATCTTCCGATAGCGCGGCCAACACTACAGGCTGAAGCCAGCAGCGGCAATTACTAGTTATAATTCCTGATGTAATGTACAATTCGTATTCATCACATTGGAGATCATATACATGACCGCTAAAATCGAATTCCCTGACGTTGACGATCTCATCCGGCGCTATCAGACCGGAGAATCGGCTTACAAACTCTCGCGAGAGAAGGGCGTGACGGGTAAAGTCGTCATGCGAGTCTTGCGCGATGCCGGTGTCTACGAGGGTAGCGTTAGATCGTTGAATCGCATCAAGATCGATATTGACGCCATTGCCGCCCGCTATCTGGCCGGTGAATCCGAAAACGCCATTGCCAACTCGATGAATGTCCGCCGTGACGCGATCCGGCGTCGCTTGCTCAAAGCCGGTATCGAGCCGCGCGGCCCCTCTGAGGCCGAACTCCTGAAATGGTCGCTCATGTCGGATGACCAACGGCGGCAACAAACTGCCGCCGCACATGACGCAGTGCGCGGGCGAACTATCCCTCATGGTCAACTGGTCAAAAGGGCGCAAGGCAAGGAGCGCGCCAAAAGCCACGCGGTTGCCGCCGAATACGAACTCGCCGACTTGCTCAGGGAGCGCGGCTATCCCGTCACTCTCCAGAAGGCGATCGATATATACAATATCGACATCGCCATAGATGTTCCGCCCGTCGCCGTGGAAATCTTCGGCGGTAAGTGGCATGCGTCGGGAGACCACGAACGGCGATTCTTTAAGCGTACGAAATACTTCCTCGATCGTGGTTGGAATATAGTCATCGTCTGGGTTGACGGCCGCCGCTATCCGGTCGGAGTCAAGTGCGCTGATTACATAGTCACCTTTGCGCAACAGCTTGGCCGCGACGTACCCGGAAGGGGTCAATATCGGGTGATTCTCGGTGACGGTCAGGACGCGCCCGCTACGGACAGTTACTTCAACAGCCCGGCCGTCATAGAACGACTTCGCGGCAGCCGATAATCGGCCTGGTACAATCACCTCATTGCCCGGCAGGACACAATTCACGTGAGCCGGCGGCACGATGACGGTCATTGGCGACCTTAAGGCTTTGGCCAGTTCAGGGTTGGCGGCCAGCGTCGCCGCCGAGAACTCCCAGCCGCCGCGCAAGTCAACGTAGGAGCCGTGCAGCTTGCTGCATATCGGGCACACCATCTCGTCACGCGCCGTCTGCCAGCGTTTGCCGTCTACCACGCCCGACGCCTTCCACGCCATGACATTTCCGCTGGCATAGATGCGCGTCACTTCGGTCACGGCGATCATGTGGGCGCGCCGGTCATCGAACAGCCCGCGCAACCGTAGCTCAAGTTCGGGCAACGGCGCGCCCGCCTTGATCCAGCGGGTTATCTCATCTGTCACCCCGCGCCGGGTCGTCTCGTTCACCGCCCATGCCCACGGGTAGGCTCCTTCACTGGTCAGACCGGGCAGCGGCCGGTCGCCGAGATACATGTCGAGCCAGTCCAGTGCGTCCTGGTTGAACGCCTCCCAGTCCATCGAGACCCCGCCTATACGACCGGCGTCGCCACCCGCCAACAGGATGTTCATCGTCAATTCGGCGAACTCGTTCCTGAGGCCGGACAGATACCGCCGCCACCACTCCACGGAGTAGATGCTATCGGCCATGTTCGCGCCTCGCCTGTCGCATTACGTCACGCTGTTGCCGCGCCAGGAACGCGGCCATTTTCTTTTGCCATTGCCGTTCCCACTTTTGCCGGGCCGCGTCATCGCCGTCGGCGGCGTATTCGTCACGCGCGGCCTCGGCGGTCTGTTGGTCAACGGTCGGCGCAGCTATTGCAATTCGCGCACGCGCGGCTTGTGCCTCGTCGCGGTCGGCCTGAATCGTGTCCACGTCCCGCACCGGCAAACGAAAGACGGAGCGCAACCAGACCTCGTCATCCGCCGACCACGTCAGGAAGCCGCTCTGCCCAATTTGCCCCAGCGCGGCCGCAATCTGTTCCGGCTTTAGCCCGCCAGCGGGGCTGTGGGTCAGTCGCACGCCGTGGGGGGCGAGGCCGTTAAGCCGCAACAACCGCTCGACGGCGAACTTGGTGAACGTCTCGGCCATCGTGTCGGCCACGGCGTTTAGCGTCAAGGTGAAGAAGTCCTGCGAGCCGGAATAGGTCGCCAGCGCGCCGATGTTGTCCATCCCCAACATGATGAACTGGGCTAATGCGCTCATCAGGATGCGCTTGTCGTAGCGGCTAATCACGGCGTCAGTATTGTTGACGCCCGTGCCACCTGACGCCGCAAGCCGGAAGTCCCAGCCAAACGGAATGACCAGCCCTGCGTTGCTGTCGTTGCGCACGGACTTGGCCAACTGCCGGGCGCGGCCCACGTCGGTGTCTTCGCTGTCGCTTTCCGTCGTGTCGGCCCCTTCGGGCAACTGGACAATGGGGAGGCCCGCCAGGTTGCGTTCAATTCCTATCGCCTCGACGTGCTGGATGTTCTTGGCGTAATACCACGATGTCCACGCGGGCCGCAAGATGCTGAACCCCTCAGGATTGCCGCGCGCCCGCCGGAAACGATAGATGACCATGCGCTCGATAGGAACGGGGTCGGGGTTAAGGTGCGGCCACTGCTGGATACCCGCCATGCCGCCGTCCTCGTCATACAGCCACCGCTGTAACGTATCATGCCCCAGCGGTCGAAACTTGCGCCACAGGATGCGCCCGTCACGTTGCTGGTAGGTGATCGAGAACATCGACCAGCCGTACCACAGGAAGTCGAGCGCGTCAGTCACGTGGTCGTTCCAGCTATGGGACAATGCGCCAAACGATTCGTTGAGCAACTCCAGCCGCGGGTCGTCCTCGCCCTCGTCGCTGATGAACTGCCAGTCAATATCGCGCAGCGGCATCTCGACGGCCAGACGCAACGCGCCCACCGTCGCGCTGTTGTAGAGCATCTCGCGCACCCGCTTGGCCTTGTTTGCCGCGCCGCGCCACTCGTCGAGGAATTCGTCGCCCGATTCTCCCCAACCGCTGGTGTTCAATCCTATATCGCCGATGTCGTTGTATAAATCTCTTTTTGCCATCAGAACCTCGTCCACCTGCTTGTCTGCTCCGCCTGTTGCGGTATGGGAGTCGGCCGCTTGCCCACGCCGTGCCATGCCAATGCCAATGCCATCACCGTGTCGTCATGCATCCCCGCCGGTGCGCTGTAGCTCATGCCGCCGGCCAGCCGCTTGCCTTCGTAGGCCTGGAGCTCGCCTATCTGCACCGGGTCGGGTAGTATCTTAATCGTTCCATGCTCAAACGCCGATTGCAACGCCTGAATCAATGGTTGCTTGGTCGCCGCCGACGTATGGAAGGGGACAATGCTCATGCCGCGGCCGCGCAAGTGGTCAATCACCGGCTGGCCGATGCTGTTGTCCTCGATGATCATCGTCTGGACATTCCAGCGATTATAAGCGGCATGAATACGATCTTCGAGCGCGGTATAGCCGACGCGGTTAAACCGGTCAATATAGACCTGTTCGCGCGTCCGGGCGTCAAGAATGCTGATCACCGTGAAGTCAGCGGCGTCGGCCACGTCAACCCCGGCGATGTAGGCCCGGCCGGATACGGGGCCGTCAAGCGGCGCGGCCGTGGCGCACTCCATGACGCGATGGAAAACGCCGCCTAAATCGTCAAGGAACATCGCGTCAAGCTCCTGCGCGATTACACGTTCGGGCAACGTCGCCCGCATCTCGATCAGCTCGTCGGGTGGTATTGTCGGATTGACTTCACTCGGCAGTTGCCACGACCGCCAATCATCGCGCCCGTCGCCATGCCCCATTTGCCACAGTTGCCAGAAGCCGTTGCGCCC
>JRYI01003347.1_pt1 | contig 23846 bp, 26 predicted proteins | sample 235361 | NCBI WGS metagenome assembly JRYI01 (sample SAMN03074212, study PRJNA261471) | activated sludge metagenome | biome: Common Effluent Treatment Plant; feature: Wastewater; material: Activated sludge; isolation source: activated biomass in a lab-scale reactor treating industrial wastewater at...
GCCGATCTCGGTCGCCGGCGCGAGCGGGTCGCCGACGCGGATGCGGCGTGCGCGCTCGACGAACCGCTCGATGAACTCGGCCGCCACGGGGCGCTGCACGAGGATGCGCGAGCCCGCGAGGCACTGCTGGCCGTTGTTGGCGAAGATGCCGACCAGCGCGCCATCGAGGGCACGTTCGATGTCGGCCGAGGCGCAGACGATGTTGGCGGACTTGCCGCCGAGTTCGAGCGCGGCCGGGACAAGGCGGCGTGCCGCCGCAGTCATGATCGCGCGCCCCGTCGCCGTGCCGCCGGTGAAGCCGACGAGGTCGATGCCCGCGTGATCCACGAGCGCGGTGCCCGTGACGCTGCCACGGCCGTTGACCAGGTTGACGACGCCCGGCGGCAGCCCGGCCTCGTGCAGGATCTCAACCAGGCGCCGCACCGACAGCGGCGTCAACTCGGAGGGCTTCAGCACGCAGGTATTGCCCCACGGGATGCAGGTCGCGATCCGCATCGACGCGAGCGACAGGGGCGCATTCCACGGCGAGATCAGCGCGGCGACGCCCTTCGGCTCGCGCGTCACCCAGGTGAGCCAGCCCTTCGATTGCGAATACACCTCGCCATGCAGCGTGCTCGCGACCTCGGCGAAGAACTCGAACACGCGCGCCGTGCGCTGCACCTGCTCGCGCACGCGGGCGAGCGGCAAGCCGGCGCCCGTGCACTCGAGCCAGGCGAGTTCCTCGGCGTGCGCGCGCACGCGATCGCGGATCGCGTACAGGATGTCCTTGCGCGCATTGATGTCGAGGCGCGGCCATGGGCCGGTCTCGAAGGCCCGGCGCGCACTCGCGACCGCGGCGTCCACTTCCGGCGGCGTCGGCCTCGCGCAGCACGCTGATCCGCGCCTCGGTGGTCGGGTTCACGATCGGCAGGTCGGTGCCGCCGGCGCGCAGCGCCGGCGAGATCCCATCGATGAGCGACTGGATGCGCGGCGCGATGGGCCAGGCTTGCGTGATCGGGGCGGAGCTCACTCCGCGGGCCTCGAGCCGCACGCGACGAACCACGGCAATGAACCGTCGGACTGCGGCAGGTGGCCCACCCAGGTGCGGTCCCTGGGAATGGCCGCGGCCGCGAGGTCGGCGTCGAGGTCGGCGTTCGCGTAGACCTCCCAGAACGGCTCGTTGTTGTTGCGCGTGTCCCAGGACAGCTCGAACTTGCGGAACTCGGACAGGCCTGCAAAGCGCAACGGCACGTCCTGGTGGACGAAGACACCGCCCGGAGCCAGGAGCCGCCAGGTTTCGCGCAACATGCCGCGCCGCGTCGCATCCGAGCTCTCGTGCATCAGGTTGTGGGAGACCACGAGATCGAAGTGCCCGTCCGGAAAGCCGGTCGCGACGCAATCGCGCTGGTGGAAATGCACGGCGGCGCCGAGGGCGGCCGCGCGCGCGTGCGCGTAGCGGAGCATGCCGGCGCCGACGTCGATGGCGTGCACCTGCGCCCCGGGGTAGGCCAGTGCATGCGGCACGCTCGCCGAACCGGCCGAGCAGCCCATGTCGAGGATGCGTCGCGGCGAGAAGCCGGGCCAGCGCGCGGCGATGAAACGCTGCACGTGCGCGGCCTTGCTGTCGCTTCGGCCGATGCCCTGGCCGAAGGCATAGAGATTGCCGCCCGCTTCATAGAGCGCGCCCGCCGGTGAGGTCGCCCTCGCCGAGGGCGAGCGCATAGCCGCCCGGCTGCAAGTGGATGTCCATCGCGGTAACGCCGCGCGGCGGATCGAGCCGTGGGTCGAGGTCGCGGCTGCCGCGGGCCGCGAGGGGCGCGCCTTCGTCGATAACGGGCGTTTTGAGCTCGAGATGCCGGCCCAGTGGGGGCTCGCGCCCGATGAGCCCTGTGCCCGCGGCGGCGACATCGAAAGCGCAGGCTTGCGCCGTTTCTGTGCCGAGCGCCTGGCAGGAATGGCGCGCGTCACGGTCGCGATGCCGAAAGGGTTCGCGCCGATGCTCGGCATCGACGGCATTTTCGTCAAGGACACGGCGCCGCATGGTGCGGTCGCGGAGGCGGTTCCCGCGCAGCGTGAAACCGTGCCCGCGCCGACGGCCAATCCGCGGCGCAGCGTGCCGTCTGCGCAGTCCGGCGCGGAGGCGGTGAAGACTGCGCCGCCGAAGGAGCCGGCACCGGCCCAGGCACAGCCTCAGGCTATCGAGGCTTTGACGCCCAAAGCCGCTCCGCCTCCTCAGGCGGCACCGACAGAGCTCTCTGCGGCGGGCCAGGCGACGGCTGGAGCGGCTCCCGTCATTCCGCAGATCATCAATGGTGCGAATGGGTCGGTACCGCCGCACGGCGGCGGCGGGATCGCCGAGACCGGCGCCTTGCCGGACCATCCGTCGCCTCCGCGGGCCGGCGATACGGCTGCGGCCGCCTCCGAGGTCGCTGGACACACCGCAAGCATGCCCGATCGCGTGGCATTGGCGGAGCGCGACGGCGCGTCATCGCTGCTGCCGGCCGTGTTGGCCGGCGGGCCGCTCGCGGAGCACGCGGCCGTCATCACGGCCGGCACGCTTGCGCTCCTTACGCTGCTCACGCTCGCCGTTGTTTTCAGACGGGGACGCGCATCCGCCGTTCCTGTGCTGTCGCGCGATATCGCGTCCATCTCGCTCGGGAGGGACGGCGCCGGGGATGTCCGGCCCGGGGCGGCCGGCGCTTTGGCCGTGGTGCCCGAGCCGCTGACGGGCCGCGAGGTCGTCGCGCAGCCGCGCGTTCCGCCGGGGTCGCCCGCGCCCGCGGGAGAGGTGCTGCCGCGCACGCGTCAGGAGGCGCTCGAAGTTCTCGGCATGGGCATCGGGCCAGACGTCAACGAGGCCGCGATCAAGAAGATCATCGACGGATTGCGGCTGAGCTGGCACCCCGATCATGCCCGCGATGCGGAGGACCGGGTGCTGCGCGAGCGGCGCCTCAAGCAGATCAACGCCGCCTGGGACATCATCGCCGACAAGCGCGCGGCGGCGCAGAAGCCTTCCGGCTGAGCTCGCTCCCTATCCGTGCTGGGCGCGGTGGCGGAGCAGGTGATCGGCGAGCACGAGCGCCATCATCGCCTCGCCCACGGGCACGGCGCGGATGCCGACGCAGGGGTCGTGGCGGCCCTTGGTGACGATCTCCGTCTCGTGGCCGTCCGCGTCGATGGTCTGGCGCGGCGTCAGGATCGACGACGTGGGCTTCACAGCGAAGCGGCAGACGATGGGCTGGCCGGTCGAGATGCCGCCCAGGATGCCGCCGGCGTTGTTGGACAGGAAGCGCGGCTTTCCGTCCGGACCCATGCGGATCTCGTCGGCGTTGGCCTCGCCCGTCAGCTCGGCCGCGGCCATGCCGGCGCCGATCTCGACGCCCTTCACCGCGTTGATGCTCATCATGGCGGAGGCGAGATCCTGATCGAGCTTGCCGTAGAGGGGCGCGCCGAGGCCCGGCGGCACGCCGTCGGCCACGATCTCGATGACGGCGCCGACGGACGAGCCGGCCTTGCGCACCGCGTCGAGATGGTGGGTCCACTCCGGCACCACGCCGGGGTCGGGAGAGAAGAACGGGTTGGAGCCGACCGTGTCCCAGTCCCAGCGGGAGCGGTCGATCCGGAGCTCGCCCACCTGGATCAAGGCGCCGCGGATCACGACCTCCGGCCCGAGCACCTTGCGCGCGATGGCGCCGGCCGCGACGCGCATGGCCGTCTCGCGCGCCGAGGAGCGTCCGCCGCCGCGATAGTCGCGGATGCCGTACTTCGTCCAGTAGGTGATGTCGGCGTGTCCGGGGCGGAAGGCGTTGCGGATCTCGCCGTAGTCCTTGCTGCGCTGATCGGTGTTGTGAATCAGGAGCGCGATCGGCGTGCCGGTCGTCACCTGGCGGCCTTCGGCATCCGGGAAGACGCCGGACAGGATCTCGACGGCATCGGCCTCGCGGCGCTGGGTCGTGAAGCGCGACTGGCCCGGCTTGCGCCGGTCGAGGTGGACCTGGATCTCCTCCGCCGCGAGCGGGATCCCGGGCGGGCAGCCGTCCACGACGCAGCCGATCGCCGGGCCGTGGCTCTCGCCCCAGGTCGTCATGCGGAAGAGGTGGCCGAAGGTATTGTGGGACATCGGGGCCGCTGTCGGGGCCGCACGCGCGTGCGGTCTGAGATCCAGTTGATGGCATCGGCAACTCGTGCCGGCGCCGCGTTCAACGTCCTCTCATAAGTGGGCGGGCGCCCGGGGGCAAGGAAGGACATCGGTCGGTTTCAGTTTGCACGGCGGCGCGACGCAGGTAATCAAGCAAGGTGCCCCCTGCGTTGTGAGGCCCCGCAAAGGGACCGCAAACGCTTGGGGCCGGTCGCCAGCCGCCGGCTGGGACTTGCCCCACGGGCCGATCGTACGTGCGTCGTCTGCGTTCCTGTTCCGCGTTCTTGCGGATCTCTCCTCGCGGTCTGAGCAACCGTGCTCGAGAGATCCGCGCCCCATGTTCGTGCATCGGGGAGAGCCGGAGCTGCCGCTGCTCCGGCTCTCTTTCGTTTCAGGCGCTCAAAGCCAGCGCATCGCGCCGCGGCTCAGGATCAAAACGCGATCCTGCGGGCTTTCGAGCTCCGGTATGGTCTCGGGTGCGAGGTCCAGCATGTGGGCGCGCAGGCACCGCGAGACCCCCCCGTGGGCGACCACCACGCAGTCACCGCGCACCGTCTCCGCCCAGCCGCATACCCGCCGATAGAGGTCGGCGTAGCTCTCGCCCCGATCGGGACGCCAGCGAAAGGCATCCTCCGCGCGGACGGCGTAATCCGCGCTCTGCATGAGGTCGTCCTGCAGCGAGCCTTCCCAAACGCCGTAGGAAAGCTCGATCAGCCGCGGCTCGACGGTGTAGCCGTCGGGAGGAAGGCCGAGCGCGCCGCGGACGATCTCCATGGATTCCCGGGTGCGGCCGAGAGGGCTCGCCAGGAACCTGGCCGCGGCGACCCCTGGCAGGAAGGCGCGCAGTGCCTCACCGTTCCGGCGCGCCTGGCTGCGGCCGGTCTCATTCAGCGGGATGTCCTTCTGGCCCTGGTAGCGCCGCTCGCGGTTCCAGTCGGTCTCGCCGTGGCGGATGAAGTAGATCGTCGGCTGGTCCGGCATGGACGATATCGTCTCGGCGCGCGCGATGACGGAGCCGCGCGCGGATGGGCGTCAGGGGTCGTTCTTCACGACGGAGATGTCGGGGGCGTCCTCGTTCTTCATGCCCTGGACGTGATAGCCCGCATCCACGTGATGGATCTCGCCCGTCACGCCCTTGGAGAGATCGGACAGCAGGTAGACGCCGGCGCCGCCGACATCCTCGATGGTGACGGTGCGCCTGAGCGGCGAGTTGTACTCGTTCCACTTCAAAATGTAGCGGAAGTCGGCGATGCCGGCGGCGGCGAGCGTCTTGATCGGGCCGGCCGAGATGGCGTTGACGCGGATCGCGCTCTTGCCGAGGTCGGCGGCGAGATAGCGGACGGACGCCTCGAGCGCCGCCTTCGCGACGCCCATGACGTTGTAGTGCGGCATCACCTTCTCCGCGCCGTAGTAGGTGAGCGTCACGATCGAGCCGCCGTCCGGCATGATCCGCTCGGCGCGCCGCGCGAGCGCCGTCAGCGAGAAGCAGGAGACCAGCATGGTCTGGGTGAAGTTGGCCTCCGTCGTATCGACATAGCGGCCGTCCAGCTCGTTCTTGTCGGAAAAGGCGATGGCATGGACGAGGAAGTCCAGGCGGCCCCAGGCCTTCTCCAGCTCGGCAAAGAGCGCATCGACGGACGCCGCGTCGGCCACGTCGCAGGGCAGCACGACCTTCGAGCCGAGCTCGGCGGCCAGCGGCTCGACCCGCTTCTTCAGCGCATCGCCCTGGTAGGTGAGGGCCACCTCGGCGCCTTGGGCCACGACGGCCTTGGCGATGCCCCAGGCGATAGAGCGGTTGTTCGCGACACCCATGATGAGGCCGCGCTTGCCAGCCATGAGTGAGCCGGCAAGGTGTCCTGCTCCCGACGCCGTTTCGGTCATTTTTCTCGCGATCCCTTCGTGCGGAAATTTGCGCGCATCCTACACAAAAGGGGATGCGGGTCCAGATGGCCGCGCCGACACGGGCGCCGGACGCGACGGCTTGTCCCGTCAACTCTTATAAAACTGTTCTATTTCATTTAGTTAACGTAGCCCTGGCTGTGCGCGGCGTCACCCCGCCTATCCTTCGAGCACCCAGCGGCGGTCGGCCGAGCGGCAGGCGACCCCCTCGGTAGTGCTCGTCTTGTGCCCGGTCGTCAGGAGGACCACGACATGACGGCACAGGCTGCCCTTGGCATTGCGGAAGGAACTCGTCGGGCGGACGATGCCCGAGAGGCGGCCGTTAGCACGCTTCCAGACGAACGGACTGCCGTCGTCCATGCGGTTCAAGCCGATCTGGATGCTTTCGAGAGCTGCGATCTCATCGGTGTCATCGAGTGCGCGGCGGTCGAACTCGGCGAACTTGGGGCGTGCGGATTTGCGGGCCGTATCCGGCGGACACGTGCACGCCGTGCCGTCGCTTGGGCGCCCGCCGGCGTAGGCCAGGTTGCCCGACAGGAAAACGAGCGCCATCAGCATCACCGCCGTGGCGGCTGCAAGAACGAATGTCTCCACGACGGGGACCTGACGCATGACAGACAACTCCGGAACACCACGATACCTTGCAAGCGGCGCTCGGGACTGCGAGCGGCCAGCCCCGGCAGTGTGGCCGGTCGTGGTTAAAAGGTGATAAAGGGGCGTGTGGTTTTGGGCAGGCAGTAGGCAGTAGGCAGAGTGAGGGCGGTGTGAGCGAAGAGGGGATTGAGAGCGAGGCGGAGGATCTGACGGCGGCGAGCGAGCCGTTCGCGCTGTTCGAGACGTGGCTCGAGGAGGCCGCGGCGTCCGAGCCGAACGATCCCAATGGCATGGCGCTCGCCACCGTCGATCCGTCGGGCCTGCCGAACCTGCGCATGGTGCTGCTCAAAGGCGTGGACGGGCCGCGCCATCCCGCGCGCGGCTTCGTGTTCTACACCAACCTCGGGAGCGCGAAGGGGCGCGAGCTCGCCGCCTCGCCCCGGGCGGCGCTGCTCTTCCACTGGAAGTCGCTGCGGCGGCAGGTGCGGGCGCGCGGTCCCATCACGCCGGTCTCGGCGGAGGAGGCCGATCAGTATTTCGCGACGCGGCCGCGCCTCTCGCGCATCGGCGCCTGGGCCTCCGACCAGTCGCGCCCGCTCGAAAGCCGCTTCGCGCTCGAGAAGAGGGTGGCGGAGGTCACGGCCAGGTATGCCATCGGCGAGATCCCCCGGCCGGCCCACTGGTCCGGCTTCCGGCTGACGCCGGTCGAGATCGAGCTCTGGCGCGACCGGCCGTTCCGTCTGCACGACCGCGTCGTCTTCCGCCGCGCCGATCCCGCCGCGCCGTGGACGAAGACTCGGCTCTATCCCTAGGCCATGACCCAGTCTCCGGCGATCCGCTGCTCGGGGCCCGGCCTGCCCTACCCCGTGAATTTCCGATGACAAATGCGGCGCCGAGTGTGCTGCAGTGCGATGAAAAATGGCGGCGCGCGGGCAACGGTTGGGCTTTTTCGTATCGCGGCCCTGCAATTCGAAGGCTGCACCTTGCGGAACGGCTTTCGGCCTGCAAGGGTGCCCGGACAAACGATCGGGAGTCGCCGCGGCGGGTCGACTGCGAACTCCACGGGGGACATCCTTGGCACAAACACTCGCGCCCGAGCCGTCGGCGCCTCACGCGCAGGCGCGCGACTGGATCGAAATCCTGCAGCGCTACCGCCATCCCGATCCCGCGCGTAGCGTGTTCGAGGTCTTCATCACGCTCGTGCCGTTCGTCGCGCTCTGGATCGCGGCCTGGGCCGCGCTCGAGGTCGGCTACTGGCTGACGCTGCTGATCACGGTTCCGGCGGCCTTCTTCCTCGTCCGGCTCTTCCTCATCCAGCACGATTGCGGACATGGCGCGCTCTTCCGCAAGAAGCGCACCAACGACTGGACCGGCCGCGCCCTCGGCGTTTTGACGCTGACGCCCTATGATGCGTGGAGGCGCGCGCATGCCACTCATCACGCCACGCACGGCAGCCTCGAGGACCGGGGAACCGGTGACATCGACACGCTGACGGTGCGCGAATATCGCGCGCTGTCGCCCTGGCGCCGTTTCCTTTATCGCGCCTACCGGCACCCGATCGTTCTTTTCGGCATCGGGCCTGCGCTTCTCTTCGTGGTGCAGCACCGGTTGCCGTTCAGCATGCTGCGCGGGGCCGACTGGCGAATCTGGGCCAGCGTGATGGGGACCAACGCGGGCCTGGTGCTTCTCGGCGGGCTTGTCGTCTGGCTCGTCGGATGGGAGGCGTTCCTCGCGGTCCAGCTTCCGATCGTCGTGGTCGGCTCGTCGGTCGGGGTCTGGCTGTTCTATATCCAGCACCAGTTCGAGGATACGATCTGGGACGAGAAGCCGGAGTGGAACGTGCACGAGGCGGCGCTGCACGGCAGCTCGCATTACGACCTGCCCGGCATTCTGCCGTGGCTCACGGCGCATATCGGCGTGCATCACGTGCACCACCTCTACAGCCGCATCCCGTATTACAATCTGCCCAAGGTCCTGCGCGATTTCCCCGAGCTCGCCGACGTGCACCGCATCACGCTCCGGGAGAGCTTCAAATGCGTGAAGCTGCGCCTCTGGGACGAGAGCCGGCGCCGGCTCGTGCCCCTCTCGGAGGTGGCGTTCGCCTAAAGTTTTCCGTGATCGAAGAAAATAAAACGGCCGCTCGTACGAGCGGCCGTTTCTCCATGTCGCGAGGCTCTCGCTTCTGCCGTCAGGCGCGCTCGACGGACTTGATCGGGCCACGCGAGCGGCCGGACCGCTCGGCGATCTCGCGGTCCTGCGCCTCGATGGCGGCGCGCGCGGGCTCGTCGCCCTCGAGGCCGCCCAGGATGTCACTCGGAACCTTGCGGTTCGACGACTGCGAGCCATCCTCGTAGAGGACATTGAAAAGCACGAATGCGGCTTTCGGATTGGGTTTCTTACGCGCCAATTCTCTCTCCATTCCGTGGCGGTGCCGCCCGCCAGCGTTGCGCCCGGCGGGCCGGTTTCAGATCGTGCGCTTCTCGTGCGCTAATGGCCCGGCGCGCGGCGGCGGCCTGGCGCGCGGGTCAGCTCGCGTCGCGGTCGCGCGGCGTTCCCTGGTGTGACGGCGCGAACCCCGGCCTGCGGGGACGCTCGTGTCCGCCGCCGTGCGGGCGTGGTGCGTGGCGATCCCGATGCGGCTGCTGACGGCCGTGCGCGTGGTCGCCGCCGCGGTGAGCTCCGTGCCCGGGGCGCGCGAGGAAGCCGACATCGGCGAGTGGCGTGCCGTCCCCATGGCCGTGCGCGCGATCCTGGTTGCGCGCCTCGAAGCGGCGCTCGCCGCCTCCGGCCGTGCGAGGGGGAGCGCCGTTGCGGCGGCGCTGCTCGTTGCGTCCGCGGTTGCCGCCGCGAGGGTCGGCGTGGGCGAACTCGCCGGCGTGCTCGACGCCGCGCTGCTCCTGTGCGCGAGGCTCACGTGTGCGCGCGTCGTGGGCGCGGGGCTCATGCGTCCGGCGGCGGTCGCGGTCGCCGCGCGGGGCTGCGCCTTCATGGCGGCGTCCGCGGTGGGCGTTGCCGGTCGGCTGGCCGTCGTCGCGCCTGGACGGGGTCTTGTCGGCAACGATCGAGGGATCGTTGCGGCGGTCCTCGTGCGGGATCTTCTGACGCGTCAAGCGCTCGATGCCGCGGAGCAGGTCGCGCTCCTCCGCATCGCAGAGCGAGATGGCGATGCCCGATGCGCCGGCGCGCGCGGTGCGGCCGATGCGGTGNNGCGCTGGCTCTTGTTGCCGTGGATGGCCGCGGCCTTCATGCCGGCCGTCTCGAGGTGGCGGGCCACGCGGTCGGCGCCGCGCTTGGTGCGGGTGAAGACGAGCGTGCGCGTCATCTCGGAATCGGCGAGCAACTCCGCCAGCAGCGCACGCTTCTTGCCGGTCTCGATGTGGATCACGCGCTGGCGCACGCGCTCGGCCGTGGTGGCGACGGGGGCGACGGAGACCTTCACGGGATTGTTCAGGAGCTCGTCGGCGAGGCCCGCGATCTCCTTCGGCATGGTGGCGGAGAAGAACAGGTTCTGGCGGCGGTGCGACAGATGCGAAACGATGCGGCGGATCGGCTTCACGAAGCCGAGGTCCAGCATCTGGTCGGCCTCGTCGAGGACGAAGATCTCGGTGCCGGAGAGGTCGGCGCAGCGCTGCTCCATCAGGTCGAGCAGGCGGCCCGGAGCGGCGACGAGCACGTCGACACCGCGCGCAAGCGCCTGGATCTGCGGGCGATGGGCGACGCCGCCGAAAACGACGGCGACGGTGATGCCGAGGTGGCGGCCGTAGGCGCGGAAGCTCTCGCCGATCTGCGAGCAAAGCTCACGCGTGGGCGAGAGGATCAGCACCCGGCAGCCCTTGCGCGGCGCCGGACGGCGGTCGGCTGCAAGCCGATGCAGGATCGGGAGCGCGAAGGCGGCCGTCTTGCCGGTGCCGGTCTGCGCGATGCCGAGGAGGTTGCGGCCCTCCATGACCGGCGGGATTGCCTGGGCCTGGATCGGGGTCGGGGTCTTGTAGCCTTCGCCCTCGAGCGCCTTGAGGATCGGCTCGGCGAGGCGAAGATCGGTAAATGATGTCAATGGATGGTCTTTCTTGTCTTGGCCGCGCGTAGCGGCAAGCGGCCTCTGCCGCTGCGGCGAGGCGCTCTTTCGTTTCGATGACGCCCCGCGTGGCCTGGGCTGTCGGATGGGGAGTTCTTCGGGGCGCGCTCAACAGGGGGACGAATAGGGCTTATCTTTATGCCCGAGACTTGTCCCTTCACGCGGCTGGAGCGCCGGAAAGACGCTCGACTCTTTCGAGCGTTGCGCGGCTTGTCTCATGGTGGGCGTGCGAAGTCAAGGACGGGCCGGCCGCGGCAGAGTCGCAGGGCATCGCGCGGCAGGACCCCGCCCTGGGGGCGCACCGTCTGGCTTACGCGGGCGGTTCCGGAACGACGAACGCCGCCGGCGGGGCCGGCGGCGTCATGGTCCGATCGGACCGTCGCGGATGTCTCGCGGGCCTCTTAAGAGACCAACTGGACCTGTCCGGCCTGCTTGCCGCGGCCCTTGCGGTCGTCCTCGAGGACGAACGAAAGCTTGTCGCCCTCGTAGACGCCGTTGATGCCGGCGCGCTCGAGCGCGGAGACGTGGATGAAGACGTCCTTTGATCCGTCCTCGGGCTGGATGAAGCCGAAGCCCTTCGCGGTATTGAAGAACTTCACGGTGCCCGTGATGCGATCCATGCGTCAGTTTCCTTCTTGCGTGCAAAAAAAGATGAGCCAGTCCCGGACGGCACGCCGTACGCCCGGGATCTCAGTCGATCAGGAATAAGGCAAAACGGCCGGTGGCACGCTCTCTCATTCAACTTCGTGAGGGTACGTCCACCTCGGAGCGCACCGGCCCGCGTTATATGCGGGCTGTCTGTGGCGAAAGCAAGGGCGGTTTTGAGCGCGCTTCGCCGGATCCATCTCAGGTGCAAGCCCGCCGGGCGGGTTCTGCCGCCAATGCGCGTTCGCCGGCGAGCGGTCAGACGTGCGGCTTTTCCTCGATGCTGCATTGCGAATGCCGGGCTCCGATCCTTGCCCCTGGGGTGCGCGCGGATTATCTTTAAAAAAAAGAAAAGTTCGAGGAAATGACGCAGCGAAGGGTGGTGCGATGGCCGAGACGCAAACCCGTGAGATGGCGAAGGCCCACGAGATCACGAAGGCCGATGTGGACAGGTTCCTGTTCGGCAAGCATCTCACCAACTGTGCCGTCTGCGGGCGGTTCCGCTCGAAATGTGATCTCGACGTCCACACGCTGAGCTGCCAGCGCGGCGCCACGGCGGATTGCTCCGCGAGCTCGACGCTCCATGTGCTGATGATCGTCTGCCAGAACTGCGGGGCGATCGAATTCCACGACCGGAGCGTGATCGCCAAATGGCTCGAGAACCAGCGCGTGACGCAAGTCGTTTAGCGCGTGCCTCGTTTGGCGTACGGCGGCGATGTCCATGATCCGATGTCTGGAGCGGCTTTGCTCAGGATCCGGAGCGAGGCTCCTCGTGCGACTCATCCGGGATGCGGCCGAGGATCCTGCGCGGCATGGCGCTCTTGATGCAGTGTTCCTGACCGGCTCGCTCAGACCGCTCGTTGTTGCTTGCCGAGCCACAATTTGGCCGTAGAAGCACTCGCTTTTGCGGCGAGGGGCGACAATCCAACGAAACTCTTGGCCCGTCTCAGGGGTTCATGCGAGTGGATGCCGTGCGTTCAGGCTTCATTCATGTCAACAACACGATCGTTCCCGGTATGAGCAGCCTCGGCCAGAAGGAGCGGGATCTGCGGATCGATTTCTTCCGCGGCCTCGCCCTCATCTTCATCTTCATCGACCACGTCCCGGACAACACCTGGGCGCGCGCGACGCTGCAGAACTTCGGCTTCTCGGACGCGAGCGAGGTGTTCGTGCTGCTCGCGGGCTATTCGGCGGGGCTCGCCTACTGGTCCATGAGCGAGCGCGAGGATTTCCGGGGCGCGTTCCAGCGCGCAAGCCGGCGGGCCCGCGAGATCTACGTCTGGCACATCGGCATCTTCATCGCCTCCGCGCTGCTGCTCTATACGGCGGCCCGGCTGTTCCAGAACCCGGCCTACGTGAACAACATCGCCATCGCCGAGCTCGCCAAGGATCCGCTCCGGACGCTTGGCGCGACGATGGCGCTGTTCTACCAGCCGAACCAGATGAACATCCTGCCGATGTACGTCGTGCTGATGTTCTGGCTGCCGGCCGCGCTGTTCCTCATCAAGCGGAGCGTCGCGCTGGCGATGACGGTCTCGGTCGGCATCTGGCTCGTCGCCAACGTCGCGAGCCTCAACCTGCCCACGCATCACCGCGTGACGGGATGGTTCTTCAACCCGTTTGCCTGGCAGCTTCTGTTCACCACCGGGGTTGCTGCGTCGGTGCTCTTGCGGCGCGCGCCGTTGCGGCCGCGGCCGGAGTTTCTCATCCCCATCGGGGCCTACCTCGTCTTTGCGTTCGTCGTCGCGGCCCCTTGGGTGGCGGTGCCGTGGCTGCCCGACGGGCGGCTCCTGCCGCGCGACCTGGTGGAGCCGATGAGCAAGCACGACCTGTCGGCCTGGCGGCTCCTGCACGTGCTGGCGCTCGCCTATCTGGTCGCGACGCTGGTGCCCGCTCAGGCCTCGTGGCTCAAGCGTCCGTGGGCCAATGTGGTCCAGACCTGCGGCAAACACTCCCTCGAAATCTTTTCCCTTGGCACACTCCTGTCATTTTTTGGTTGGATAGCGCTCACGGAGCTGGGCTCCAACCCAATGACGATGCTCGCCGTTAACGCCGCCGGCATCGGGATCATGAGTGTGATTGCATGGCAGATGTCGCGCCGCAAAGAGCTGTCTCGCGTTTCGCGGCCCTCGGTTCCCGCGCTCGCCTCCTAACCTGTCTGGCTTCCTTCGCAGCAATCGGTGCGGCCGGCGCCGTGCCGGCATCGGCCGGCGGCTGCACCGTGCCGGCGGAGCTTCTGGCGTTCCAGGCGCCGCTGCCGAAACTGCTGGCGGCGGTGAGCCAGGGAAAGCCGATCCGGATCGTGGCTCTCGGCTCGTCGAGCACGTGGGGCGCGGGGGCGACGAGCCGTGCGCACACCTATCCGGTCCGGCTCGAGCAGGAGCTGCGTGCCGCCTGGCCCAAGAGCGACGTACGGGTGATCAATGCGGGTGTCGGCGGGCAGCTCGCCCGCCACATGCTGGCGCGCATCGACAAGGACGTCGCCCCGCGTCGTCCGCAGCTCGTCATCTGGCAGACCGGTGTCAACGATGCCATCCGCGGCGTGCCGATCGCGGAGTACCGCCAGCAGCTCCGCACGGGCGTCGAGCGGCTGCGCGCGCTGGGCGCGGATGTCGTGTTCATCGACCAGCAGTTCTATCCGAGCTTCAAGAAGCTCAAGGACGGTCCGCTCTACATGGACGCGATGCGCGAGGTGGCGGCCGACCTCAAGGTGCCGCTGGTGCAGCGCTACCGCATCATGCAGCACCTGATCGCGAGCGCGCAGTTCACGACCGCGACGCTGCTGGCGCCGGACCAGTTCCATCTCAACGACCGGGCGTACGACTGCATCGGGCGTCTCGTGGCGCAATCGTTGCGCTCCGTCGCGGCCGCGCCTGCGCCGCCGCCCCCCGCCGCGCCGCCGTCCGCAGAGATGGCCGTACACAGGGATCAGGCTCTCTGAAGCTAAGCCGGCTCTGACCGATCGGGCCGCGCGGGGTATGGTCTCCCCGCGCCCTTCGCGGCGTTGTCACCCGGACGCGATCCATGCGACAACGGACCGTAGCGATGGGGTCCGTGATGATCGTTCGCTTGTCCAAGGCGGCATTGACGGCGAGCGTCGGCGCGTTCGCTTTGCTGGTCGGTGCCGACAACGTCATCGACGGCGGGACGAACTTCGCGTTCGTTCAGCACGTGCTCTCCATGGACACGACGTTTCCGGGGAACGCCCTCCTGGGGCGGGCGATTACGAGCGAATGGGCCCATCGCGCCGCCTTTGCGCTCATCATCGCCTCGGAGCTTGCCGTCGGCTTCCTCTGCATGCTCGGAGCGTGGCGCCTGTTCGCGGCGCGCGCCCGGTCGGCGTCTCAATTCAATGCGGCGAAGGGGCCGGCCGTCGCCGGTCTCGCGGCCGGCTTTGCGCTCTACTTCTTCGGCTTCCTCGTCGTCGGCGGCGAGTGGTTCCAGATGTGGCAGTCGCAGACGTGGAACGGGCAGGCGGCCGCGTTTCGGTTCGCCGCCTCGTTCGGTTTGGTGCTGATCTTCGTCAACCAGGAGGATACGGACCATGGCCATGACAGACGTCGCTGACATCAAGGTGCCGTTTGCGCCCGCGTTCGCCGGCGACAGCGTCGTCGCCGTCGGGCACGCCGGGCAGGTACATCTCATCGACGGTGCGACGGGACGGCTGATCTGGACGCAGGTGCTGGCGGAGAAGCCCGGCGCGTCGGCCTGCGACGGGCAGGCGGTCTCCGTCGGCATCGCCGAAGGCATCGTGCTCGCGGGCTCCATGGGCCATGTGTTCGCGCTCAGGATCGAGGACGGGTCGATGCTGTGGCACACGGCGCTGCGCGGCCGCGGGGCGGGCGAGACGAGCCTTGCCGTCGGCGGGCTGGCCACCGATTACGTGGCGCGGCTCGAAAGCTAGGTCATGACCTAGGCGGGGAGCCCTCGTTATCCGATGGAGCGTGCGGGCGTGTGTGTCGGCCGCGCCTCGTCCGCCGTCCCGCCGATGTCCGCCCGAAGAGCGCCCTTGTGCGCCGGCGTCCGACCCTTCATGGTTCTGTGCTCAGAGGGTTTGTATGGCCGCAGCCGCGTTCAACGTCGACGCCTATACGGATGCGCTGGTCGTTCTCGGGACGGCGGGCATCGTCGTGCCGGTCGTACAGCGCTGGGGCATCAGCAGCGTGCTCGGCTACCTGTGCGCCGGGGCCGTCCTGGGGCCGCTCGGGCTCGGATCCTTCAGGGGCGAGCTTCCGTTCCTCTCTTGGGTCACGGTGGTGGACGCCAAGAACGTCTCCGCAATCGCGGAGCTCGGCGTCGTGTTCCTCTTGTTCGTGATCGGGCTCGAACTCACCTACCAGCGCCTGCAGACCATGCGCCGCCTGGTGTTCGGGCTCGGCACGCTGCAGGTGGTGCTGTCGACGGCCGTGATCGGCGGCGCCGTCGCGCTGACCGGAGAGGGGCCGGCCGTTGCCGTGGTGCTCGGCGCGTGCCTCGCCCTGTCCTCCACCGCCATCGTGATCGAGATCCTCGCGAACCAGCGCCGCCTGACCACCGCCGCCGGCCGTGCGAGCTTCTCCGTGCTTCTCGCGCAGGACCTTGCGGTGGTGCCGATCCTGCTCACGATCTCCATCCTCGGCCGCGGGACCAACGCCCCGGCGCTCACGGGCGTTGCGCTGGCCGTTGGTACGGCGGTGCTGGCGATCGGATTGATCGTGCTGGTCGGCCGCCTGTTCCTGAGGCCGCTCTTCCGGCTGGTCTCCTCGTTCGGCATGAACGAGCTGTTCGTGGCGGCCATCCTGTTCGTCATCGTCGGGACGGCGACGGCCGCCGGCGTTGCGGGCCTGCCGATGTCGCTCGGAGCGTTCGTCGCCGGCCTGATGCTCGCGGAATCGGAATACCGCAAGGCCATCGAGGCCACCATCGATCCCTTCAAGGGGCTCTTGCTCGGCATCTTCTTCTTCACCGTAGGGATGAACATCGACCTGCGCGAACTCGCGCGCGAGCCGGTCCTGCTGATCCTCGCCGTGGCCGGCGTCATCATGCTCAAGTCCTCCCTGCTGGTCGGTCTCGCGCGCCTCTTCCAGGTGCCGTGGCCGGCGGCGCTCGAAACAGGGCTGCTGCTGGGACCTGGTGGTGAGTTCGCGTTCGTCGGTATCGGCATGGCCTCGGCCGTCGGTGTCGTCGGCACCGAGACGTCGAGCTTCACGCTCGCCGTGACGTCGCTCAGCATGGCGCTCATTCCGCTCCTGGCGCAGATCGACCGGCGCCTGTCGTCGAAGCTCGAGAAGCCCAAGGCGCGCGATCCCGGGCTCGCCATCGGACCCAAGGCCGCGAAGGGGCACGCCATCGTCATCGGTCACGGACGCGTCGGGCAGGTGGTGACCGACCTGCTCCAGGCGCACAAGTTTCCGTTCATCGCCGTGGACAGCGATCCGGCGGTGGTGACCGAGCATCGCCGCCGCGGCCGCGAGGTCTTCTTCGGGGACGCGACCAGCCCGGGGTTCCTCGCGAGCGCCGGTCTCGGGGAAGCTGTGGCGGTGATCATCACGGCCGGCTCGCGAACGGGTGTCGATGAGATCGTGAGATCGGTGCGGGCCATCCGCCCCGACATCCTGCTCGTCGCGCGGGCGCGCGATGCCAGCCACGCGCGCCATCTCTATCTCACGGGCGTGACGGACGCGGTGCCCGAGACGATCGAAGCGAGCCTCCAGCTCTCGGAAGCGACGCTGGTCGGATTGGGGCTTCCGACCGGGCTCGTGATCGCGTCGATCCACGAGAAGCGCGACGAGTTCCGCCATGAGCTTCAGGAGGCCGCGACGCAGGCCGGTCTGCTGACCACGCGCTCCATCCGAGCCAAGGTGCTGCGGCGCTGAAGCGGCGAGAGTCGCGGCGCTGCCTCCGCGCGCATCCGAGGTCAAGCGCTGCCGGCAGATTTGCCGCATATTATTCACAAACTTCTTCGTCAAATTCTGGAGAATCAGTAGAACTGTTGGGGTGTCACGGAGGACACCCCAATGAAAGCCGCCATCCTTGCCGTCGTGGTGCTTGCGTTCTCAGTGTCTCAAGCGTCTGCGGTCAGCCATGCCGTCAAGATGGCATGCGCCGCCGATTATTTCGCTCATTGCAGCATGCACGCCGTCGGAAGCCCCGGCGTGCGCAAATGCATGAGAGCGGTCGGGCCTCGGCTCTCCACGCGGTGCATCGATGCGCTGATCGCTGCGGGAGAGGTCAAGACGAAGGTCGCGAGCAAGAAAACCTACAAGGCCAAGACGTACGCCGCGAAGACGACCGTCTCGAAAAAGAAAGTGGCGCAGAAGAGCAGCTCGAAGAAGCATTTCGCCGAGAAGCGCGCCTCCAAGAAGGAGCTTGCCGAAAATCGCATTCCGAAAAAGGAGCATGCGAGCAAGCCGTCCAAGAAGCACTACAGCAAAAAGCAGTTCACCCGTCTCGCGGAGGGCTGAGCCGATCCTCTGGGGCGTGTTCTCGGCTCACGAGATCACGCTCCAGGCTTTCGAGGCTCCTTAGAGCCTTTCCAGCTCACGAAGCCCGGAATTTGTCCGCTCGCCCTTAACCCTGAAATGGGTATTAGCGGCCTTTGCCAAATCCGACATATCTAAGACTTTTTCGCCTGTTCTAAGGGATCGTTAGAGCCTCGCGGGTACTCTCGCCGGGACGCTAACGGCGGTAAATCTTTTCGGAACTGGTGGGCGGAAAGGCCGTGCTGCGAAGAGAAGAACCCATTCCGGCGCTGTCGGGAGGCCTGTCGCACGTCGTGATGACAGGGCTGCTCGCGCTGGCGGCGCTTCCTGCGCTCGAGCCCGGCGCGCGTCCTGGCGACGTGCCACCTGCCGTCGGCGTGCCTCGTGCTGCGACGGCGCCAGGCCCCGCCCCGTCGCCGGCCGTGACTGGTGTCGTGTCGTCCGAGGTCACCGCGGCGAGCGACATCGAGGACGTGTGGCCAGAGGACGAGATCGTCCGCGGGCGCGAGCAGTGCATGCATATTCTCTCGACGACGGCTGCCGACGTCGAATGGCTCGAGCCCGTCAAGAAGGGGCCCTGCGGGCTTCCGGCGCCCGTGCGTCTCAAGAGCGTGGGCTCCTCTCCTACGATCGTGTTCGATCCGCCGGTCGATGTGAACTGCCGCATGGTGGCGGCGCTCGATCGATGGGTGAAGACTACGCTGCAGCCGACAGCGCGCGAGCGCATGCGGTCGGAGGTGGTGCGCATCGTCGGCGCGTACGGGTATTCGTGCCGCAACATCTATAATCTTCCGAACGCGAAGCTCAGCCAGCACGCCCTCGCCAATGCGATCGACATCGGCGGCTTCGGCTTTGCGGACGGGCGCATGGTGCGGGTTCTCAAGAGCTGGGGGCTGACGGCGCGGGACATCAAGGCGCAGCAGCAGGCCAAGGCGAAAGCCCTGGCGGAGGCCAAAACCAAAGCGGCGACCGTGCAGACGGGCGACGGAGCCAAAGCGAAGGGGTCTCTCGCCGGAACCGCCGATAAATCAAAGCAGAAGGTTAACCCGGTCACGCAGGCGTCGCTCTCGCCACCCTCGGTTTCGCTGCGGCCGGTGTCCAAGGATGGGGAGACGACGGCTGCGGGCGTACCGGCGAAACCCGGCAAAGAAGCCCTGTTTCTGCGCGCCATTCACGAGGGGGCGTGCCGCGAGTTCGGCACCGTGCTTGGCCCAGAGGCTAACGATCCTCACCGCAACCATTTCCACCTGGATCTCATCTCCCGACGTGGTCGCGGCTATTGCGAATAGAGGCTGCGGAAGGGTTTGGTTTACGGCTTCCGGTGCAGAATAGACTGTCTTGGATCCGCTGACTGATCTAAAGTGCAGTCCATGTTCGCCGTTCGAGAGGTGTGCACCTGCTCGCGCCCTCCGAAACCGCCGGAGTTTCTCATGATCCGGACCCTCCTCGTTTCCTGTGTGGCTCTCCTCGTCTGGGAACCACTTTTCGTCTCGCCTGCCGCGGCCTGTATTTCCTGCGAGTACACGCCGGAGGTCGCCAACTCGCCTCATCCCAACGCACGGCGGAAGGCGCGCAATACGGCGGTGAAGGAGCGCCCTGCGAAGCGTCGCGCTCCAGCGCGTCAGATCGCCGGTCCGCAAGGCTCACCCAAAGCGGCCGCTTCCCGAAACGTGGCGACCAGGGATGCCGCGCCTGAAAGCGAGGCGCCGGCGGCCGAGGCGTACACTGTCTCCAAGAAGCCTTCCGCTGCTCCGGTGGAACGCGCCGAGCGGGTAGACTCCCGGCCGCACGTCCAGGCCTCGACTGAGCAGCCTACCCTTACGAACGCTTCGGCTCCATCGACGCCGCCCGAGGCCGCCACGGCGCCGGTGGCGCTCGGCTGCAAGAAATTTGTTCCGACAGCCGGGGTCACGATCTCGGTGGCCTGCGAGTGAGCGTCGGCGGCGGTTCCGCCGGTCAGAAACCGATGATGAGCCCGAACCGCGGCCTATAGAGGCCATAGTCGTAAACGCCCCAGCCGCGGCGATCGTACGGACCGAAATAAGGCCCGTAGCGGTAGCGACGGGGCGCATCGTAGTACGGCTCGTAACCGTAGGGTTCGTAATAGAAATCATCGTACGGCCGATACCGGTAGCGGTACCAGCGGGCTTCCGGATAATAGGCGTATCCGCGGCGCCAGTGGCGATGGCGGCGGTGGATCTGCACGACAAGGCTCGTATCGGGCTTGCCCGCGACCTTCGGGGCTAACGGGCTCAATGCGTGAGCCGGAGTCCAAAGCGCCGCAGCGAAATATGCGATCCCGACGGCGGCAACTCCCGTCAGCGCAAGCTTAAAATGCATGGCAGCACCTCCCAGGTCGAGCTTCCCTCCGTCCCCCCGGGTCATGCGGGCGACAGTTTAACACACGCCCCGACGGCCGGAAGGGGATATGTCGATGACGGCAAAGGAACCGGACACGCGCGCGTGCGTTGCCCGGGGCAAGGAGCCGTTCCGTGTATGCGTCGGTCGTGAAACTCATGCCCCAGGGGGCGTATCTGGCGTTCGTCGCCGGGCTTGCGGTCCTCTGCGTCGACCTCTCGCGTCAGGTCGCGACGCAGGTTGCCGGCTTGATGGCCCCGTATATGACGGGGACCGGCGAACGGCCGCCCACGCTCATTGAGCGCCGGCAGATGGCAGGCCTGACGCCCGTCGCGCCGTCCTATCCCCAAGTCGCGCGCGTGCCGTCCGTTCTCGAAGTGCCTTCTGTCCTCGAGGTGCCTGGGGTCTCCGCGCGCGTCCTTGCGGAACGGCTGGACATTGCCGAGCGGACGGAGCTTGCGTCCTTCGAGCCCCGGGCGAAGCGCGCCGCCGTGCCGCGGTCGCGCGTTTCCCGTCCGGCGCGGCCAGAGCGGGTCGCGGCCGCGGATGTGTTCGGCCGCAGCTTCGGTGTCATGCTGGTGGCGTCACGCTAGATTGAAACGCGGCTCGTCTTATTTGATCGGAGCCGCGTCTCGAGTTTCCGACGAGACCGATGAGAGACGCTTCGGACGGGCAAGGTCCGAAGCGATCATGATCTGCGTGGCGTTGTCCCTCGCCCGGGGGCGCCGGCTACTTGCCGCTCGCTTGGTTGCGCTCTTGTTTTTGCGCCTTGGCGGTACGCTTCTCGGCGTTCCTCGCCTTGCGCTGCCGGGCCTGGATGCGCCTGCGGCGCTGGTCTGACATGTTGGGCATGCATGATCCTCTGCTGGAAACAAGAACGGTTTTCGTGAGCGGGCTCCGCTGCGGCCCCGCCCGCTCATGGGGTTTCAGGCAGAGGACAGGCGGGCTTCAGGCGGCGACTTCCGTCACCTCGCTGATCTGAGGCGGGAAGGTCGGGCGCAGATCGTCCGAATCCCAGACGCCAGTTGCATAGCGGGTCCCGCCGTCGCCTCTCACCTCGACGTCGGTGAAGCCGGCGGCGCGGAATTTATCGGCGATCGTCTCATTGGTTGCAAGGCGCTCGACGAAGCCCAGCGTGATGGTCGTCTTGTAGCGCTTGCCGCGTTGGAGCGTGAAGATCATCGGGCCCACCTCCAATTCCATTGCTGTGCGGCCCGACTATAACGCCAGCTTCGCGCCTTGGGAAAGAAGACTGCCGTGCGTTGCCGGCGATTGGGCCCTGCACTACGGCGTATGGCCTGCCGTTGCCACCTGCACCGACAGTGTCCTCCGGTGTTGGCACAGGGGGATATCTTCGCGCGTCGCGGGATGCAAAGAGGGGCGGGGCGGCCATATGGGGGAGGGGATAAGATTTGTGAGGGCTGCCAAGGGCCAATAGCAGACATCGGCGGTTGGTCGGACCCGAGGCCATCGCCTCAGGCTATTCTTGCTCAGCGAGCGTCATTGCGTGATTGTGATTGTCTTCGATAGGGGCGGGGCCACCATAATGATCCACACTAACAAGCTTATCACGCTTGTGATAATGCTTTGCACGCTTGTGAGTTGCTCCGCCTTTGCAGAGCCGGGCGACCGGGGGACGAGCTCGGATGCCCAAGGAGCCACGGTGCCAGAAAAGGTCATCGTTGGCGCATTCATTAATCGCATCCAAGAACTCGATTTCAGGAACCAAAGCTATTCGGTGGATCTCTATGTCTGGTTTCGTTGGCGAAACAAGGACCTCAATCCAGCGCAAAGCTTAGAGTTCATGAACCGCTTCGCGCCGTTCGAGCACGTCCGCAGCCAAATCTACGAGACCCCTCTAACGCTTCCGGACGGAAGCCTCTATGCGATTGTCCGCGCTCAGGGACGCTTCTCGACGCGACTGGGTCTTGAACGGTATCCGTTCGATGATCAGGAGTTAGTCGTCGAGCTAGAGGACTCAGCGAGCGGCACGGGCAACCTCGTTTATGTTGCCGATGATGTGCCGCTCACGCTTTCCACTGCCATCGGGATTGCTGGTTTTCGAGTGGGGCAACCGCGTATGGAGATCAAGGATTACCTTTATCCGACGAATTTCGGCAACCCAATGGTCGGCGAGCAGGAAGCCTATTCGCGAGCCACACTCATCGTGCCGATTCACCGTCCGCTGACTGCGCTGGCCGTGAAGACGTTCCTGCCAATCCTACTTGTCCTCGCCTGCGCCGCTTTGGTGCTCTTCATCCGTCCAGCCTACTTGGATATGCGCGTCGGCCTGAGTGTGACGGCACTCCTCACCCTGCTTCTAACGCTTGTTGCTCTGCAACTCGCCCGTGGCGCAACACTGTCCGAGGTCGATTACCTTACGATGATCGATAAGGTCTATCTCGCATCGTACATGTTCATCATACTTGTTCTGCTGAGGATCGTGCATGTCTCATGGCGACAAGAGGGGGCCGGCAATGAGATGGCCATCGCGAGGGCCGACCGTGCTTGGCTTCTGGTCGTTATGGTCGCCTACGTGGTCGTACTGGCAACAATTTTCGCGACATCGTTTGCTTGGTGAGGAGCGACCTCTAGGAACATTCGGTTGATTTCCGATACGGGGCAGTCGCTGACGTGAGTGAGTGCCGGGTTACACCAACCTGCTCCGCTCCACGGCCGCCGCAATAAAGCTCTTGAACAGCGGGTGCGGGTCGAAGGGGCGGCTTTTCAGCTCCGGGTGGAACTGGACGCCGATGAACCAGGGATGGTTCGGGTATTCGACCGTCTCGGGCAACAGGCCATCGGGCGAGAGGCCGGCGAAGCAAAGGCCCGCCGCTTCCAATCGCGCGCGGTAGTCGGTGTTCACCTCGTAGCGGTGGCGGTGGCGCTCCGAGATCTCGGTGTTCCCATAGATCCCGGCAATGCGCGTGCCCTTGCCGAGGGCAGCGGGAAAGGCGCCGAGGCGCATGGTGCCGCCGAGGTCGCCGCCCTGGCGGCGCTGCTCGAGATCGTTGCCCTTCATCCATTCGGTCATGAGGCCGACGACGGGCTCGTCGGTGGCGCCGAACTCGGTCGAGCCCGCGCCCGCAATGCCGCACAGGTTCCTTGCTGCTTCGAGCGTCGCCATCTGCATGCCGAAGCAGATGCCGAAATAGGGAACGCTGCGCTCGCGCGCGAACTTGGCGGCCAGGATCTTGCCCTCGGAGCCGCGCTCGCCGAAGCCGCCCGGCACCAGGATCCCGTTCACGTTCTCGAGGTAGGGCGCCGGGTCCTCGCGCTCGAAGATCTCGCTTTCGATCCATTCGAGGTTGACCTTGACGCGGTTGGCGATGCCGCCGTGGACCAGCGCCTCGATCAGCGATTTGTAGGCGTCCTTGAGGCCGGTGTACTTGCCGACGATGGCGATCGTCACCTCGCCCTCGGGGCTGGCGATGGTGTGGCCGATGCTGGCCCAGCGCGTCAGTTCGGGCTTGGGCGCGCCGGTGATGCCGAACGCCTCCAGCACCTGATCGTCGATCCCCTCGCGGTGGTAGGCGAGCGGCACGTCGTAGATGGAGGCGACGTCGAGCGCCTGGATCACGGCCTCCTCGCGCACGTTGCAGAACAGCGCGATCTTCTTCCGCTCGGCCTTCGGGATCTCGCGGTCGGCGCGGCACAGCAGGATGTCGGGCTGGATGCCGATCGAGCGCAGCTCCTT
>JRYI01001395.1_pt1 | contig 23253 bp, 24 predicted proteins | sample 235361 | NCBI WGS metagenome assembly JRYI01 (sample SAMN03074212, study PRJNA261471) | activated sludge metagenome | biome: Common Effluent Treatment Plant; feature: Wastewater; material: Activated sludge; isolation source: activated biomass in a lab-scale reactor treating industrial wastewater at...
CTTGGCCTCGAGGTCGCCGCGCTTGAGCAGGTGGGCGAGGCGACCGCCGGTGGCCGCGTCGAGGGCTTCGGTCGCGGGCGGCAGGGGGGCGTCGGCGAAGGCCCCGGCAACGAGGAGACCGGTCTTGAACTTCTCCGGATGGGCGGCCTTTATGGTAAATTCCATCGACTTGTTCCTTGGATGACGGGGCGTGCAAAGTGCCGCGGATTATGGCCCGTCCGCAAGGAAACCGTCAAAACGCCGCCCGCCCGCTCACGTCCACTCCCCCCGACGCCTCTATCGCGCGATGATCTTCCGCCGCGCCCTACAGCGTGAATTCGCCCAGACCGCCGTCGGCGTCTTCGTGGCCCTGTTCGCGATCCTCATCACCACGGTGCTGATCCGCCTGCTCGGCCAGGCGGCCGGTGGCAGCGTGCCCGCGGACGCGGTGATCACCCTGATCGGCTTCGGCGCGTTGTCGAACCTGCCGGTGGTGCTGACCCTGACCCTGTTCATGGCGATCCTGATGTCGCTGTCGCGCAGCTATCGCGACTCCGAGATGGTGGTCTGGTTCGCGTCCGGCGTGCCCTTGACCGCCTGGATCCGGCCGGTGCTGTGGTTCGCGCTGCCGGTGGTGGTGGTGATCGGCGCCGCCACGCTCTACCTGAGCCCGTGGGCGCAGCACAAGAGCGCCGAGTACCGCGAGCGCCTCGAAATGCGCGACGACACCCAGCGCGTGGCGCCGGGCGTGTTCCGCGAGTCGTCCGGCGCCCAGCGGGTGTTCTTCGTCGAGATCGGCGCCGGTGCCGACGGCCGGGTGCGCAACGTCTTCGTCAGCGACGAGACGAAGGGCAGGCTGAGCCTGATCGTCGCCGCCGAGGGGCTGCTGAAGTCGGACGAGGAGGGCCGCCGCCTGGTGGTGCTCGAGAACGGCCGGCGCTACGACGGCCAGCCGGGCACGCCGGAGTTTCGCGTCATGGAGTTCGAGCGCTACACGGTGGCGATCGATCAGCAGCGCGCGGTCGCGCCGCCCACCCGGATCCGCGGCATGAGTACCGCGGCCTTGCTGGCGGCGCCCACCGAGCGCCACCTCGGGGAGCTGGCCGCCCGCATCGGGGCGCCGGTCACCGCGCTGCTGCTCGCCTTGCTGGCGATCCCCTTCTCCTTCGTCAATCCGCGCGCCGGGCGCTCGAACAGCCTGCTGGTGGCGGTGCTCACCTACCTGATCTACAGCAACGCGATGTCGGTGTGCCAGGCCTGGATCGCGCAAGGGCGGATCGGCTTCACGCTCGGGGTGGTGCTTCCCCACCTGGCGGTGCTGGTGGTGCTGGCGCTGATGTTCTACAAGCGCCTGGCGGTGTCGCCCTTCTGGCGAGCGAGGGCGTGATGCCGGTCCTGTTCCGTTATCTTGCGCGCGAGATCTACGGTGCCACCGCGCTGGTGCTGGTGGCCTTCCTCGGCCTGTTCATGTTCTTCGACTTCATCAACGAGCTCGAGGACGTCGGCAAGGGCGACTACGGGGTCGCGCAGGCGGCGGTCTATGTGCTGCTGATCCTGCCGGGTCGGGTGTACGAGCTGTTGCCCGTGGCGGTGTTGATCGGCTCGCTCTACGGCCTGACCTCGCTCGCGCGCCACTCCGAGATCACCGTGATGCGTGCCTCCGGCCTGTCGACCGGGCGCATGCTGCGCATGCTCTCGCTGATCGGCTCGGCCTTCGTCGTGCTCACCTTCGTGATGGGCGAGTACGTCGCGCCGCCGGCCGAGAGCGCCGCCCAGCAGTGGAAGCTGACCGCCACCCGCTCGGCGGTCTCCCAGCAGCTGCGCTCCGGTCTGTGGGTCAAGGAGGGCGATCAGGTCATCAACGTTCGCACGATGCATCCGGACCGCAGCCTGGAGCGGGCGCGGGTGTACACCTTCGACGAGAACTACGCCCTGGTGTCGCTCGCCGAGGCGAAGCGGGGGGTGTATGACGCGCAGGGCCGCTGGCGGCTGCTCGAGGTGTCGCGCACCAATTTCCTCGGCGAACGCACCGAGGTCGAGCAGCTCGACGAGATCGAATGGCGCTCCGAGCTGACGCCCGAGGTGCTGAGCGTGCTGATGGTCGTGCCCGAGCGGATGTCGGTCGGCAACCTGTGGGCGTACAGCCAGCACCTGCGCGAGAACAAGCAGAACGCCGATCGCTACGAGATCGCGCTGTGGAAGAAGCTCACCTATCCGTTCGCCGCGCTGGTGATGCTCGCCCTCGCGCTGCCCTTTTCCTTCACCCACGACCGCATGGGCGGCGTCAGCGTGAAGGTCTTCGTCGGGGTGATGCTCGGCGTCGGCTTCCACCTGCTCAACGGGCTGTTCTCCAGTCTCGGCGTCATCAACGCGTGGGCGCCCCCGCTCGCGGCGCTGACCCCCAGCCTCATCTTCCTCGTCGCGGCGGCGGTGATGCTCCATCTCGTCGATCGCCGCTGAGCGCGTGCCGCCGGTGGGCGGCGCGTCGGTCAGGCCGATCCGATGGCGAAAAAAAACGGGCCGAAGCCCGTTTTTTGCCGATCGCGCGGCGCGCGGCCGGGCTCAGCCCTGCTGTTGCTGCTGAGCGGCACGCTTGGCGGCGGCCGCCTTGTAGTCCAGCTTTTCCTTGATCCGCGCCGACTTGCCCGAGCGCTGACGCAGGTAGTAGAGCTTGGCGCGACGGACGTCACCGCGGCGCTTCACCTCGATGCCGGCCACCAGCGGCGAGTAGGTCTGGAACGTACGCTCCACGCCTTCGCCGGAAGAGATCTTGCGGACGATGAAGGACGAGTTCAGACCGCGATTGCGCTTCGCGATCACCACGCCTTCGTACGCCTGCAGACGTTCGCGGTTACCTTCCTTGACCTTGACCTGGACGATCACGGTGTCGCCGGGGGCGAACGACGGGATGGCCTTGCCCTGGGTCAGGCGGGCGATTTCTTCCTGTTCGAGTTGCTGAATCAGGTTCATTGGATGGACTCCATCTAAATGGCACTTGGCCTGGCCGCAGAGCAGGTCGCCACCTGATGCGTGCCGTTTATATGAGGGTCGTCAGTCGGCCTTGCCGCCGTCGACCCCGGCTTGTTCCCGCTTGAATTCCTCAAGCAGGCTCAATTCTGTCTTGCTCAGCGTCCGGCCTGCGAGCAGGTCCGGCCGCCTGAGCCAGCTGTTGCCCAGCGCCTGCTTCAGGCGCCAGCGGCGAATCACCGCATGGTTGCCCGAGAGCAGCACCTCGGGCACCCGTTCGCCCTGGTACACCTCGGGGCGGGTGTAGTGCGGGCAGTCCAGCAGGCCGTCGACGAAGGAATCCTCCTGCGCCGATCCGGCGGTGTTCAATGCGCCCGGCAGCTGCCGCACGATCGCGTCGAGCAACACCATCGCCGGCAGTTCGCCGCCCGAGAGGACGAAATCGCCGAGCGAGATCTCCTCGTCGACCTCGCGGTCGAGCAGGCGCTGGTCGACGCCCTCGTAGCGACCGCACAGCAGGACCAGCCCCGGCTCGCGCGCCAGCTCCAGCACCCGCTCATGGTCGAGGCGCCGGCCCTGCGGCGACAGGTAGATCACCCTGCCACTGGCGCCGAGCGCCGCCTGCTGCGCCGCGCGCGCCTCGGCGAGCGACTGCCGCAGCGGCTCGGCGAGCATCACCATGCCCGGCCCGCCGCCGTAGGGGCGGTCATCCACCGTGCGATGCGCGTCGGTCGCGAAGTCGCGCGGGTTGTGGAAGCCGAGCTGGTAGAGCCCGCGCTCCAGCGCTCTGCGGGTGATGCCGCTGCCGCTGAGGGCGGCGAACATCTCGGGGAAGAGCGTGACCACGTCGTAACGGCGTCTGCCCGCGGGCAGGGCCGAGGCGGCTTCCACTACCAATCCCCCACTACCAATCCCCCGCTACCAATCCTTTTCCCACGCCACGCGGATCGTCCGCGCGGCGAGGTCCACCTCGAGCACGTAGGCGGCCACGAAGGGGATCAGGCGCTCCGTCTCGTCTTCCTGCACCTGCAGCACGTCGTGCGCGCCGGTCGAGATCAGGCCGCTGACGGTGCCGAGCGCTTCGCCGGCCTCGTTGACCACCCCGAGCCCGACCAGGTCGCCCCAGTAGTACTCGTCCTTCTCCGGTTCCGGCATCGCCTCGCGCGGCGCGCCGATGAACTGCCCGGCGATCGCCTCCGCGGCGTTGCGGTCGGCGATCTCGTCGAAGCAGGCCACCAGCCCCTTGCCGTGTGCGCGGCAGGCCTTCAGCGTGTATTGCTTCCAGGCGCCCGCGGGCGCGTCGTCCGCAGCGGCGAGCCACCAGTGCGGCATCTTGCGCCAGGACAGCGGATCGTCCCCGAAGGGATGGATCTTGATCCAGCCTTGAACGCCGAAAGGGGCGACGATGCGCCCCAGCACGATCATTCCGGCGATCCTCTGCGGTGCCGCGTCGGTCAGGCGGCGGCCTTGGCGGCCTGCTTCACCAGGCGGGCAACGGTCGGCGACAGCTGGGCGCCGTTCTGCTGCCAGTAGGCGAGGCGCTCGGTGTTGACGACCAGGCTCTGGGCGTTGCCGGAAGCGACCGGGTTGTAGAAACCTACGCGCTCAATGAAGCGACCGTCGCGACGGTTGCGGGAATCGGCCGCAACGATGTTGTAGAACGGGCGCTTCTTGGCGCCACCACGGGCAAGGCGAATGACGACCATATCGTAGTCCTGATGTGTGGATGCGAAAAGCGCGCAATTATAGAGCCTTTCCTTGCTTGGGACAAGGCGGCGTCAGCTTTCGACGCGTGCCGCAGCGCCCCGGCCAGCAGGGTCGGCGCTGCGCAATGGCCCCTCCTGCGCTGCGGCGACCAGATCCTGCAGCGTCAGCGCCAGCCCGCCGAGCTGGTGCTGGAGCGCGTTCGCGACGGTGGCGCCCGGGCCTTGCGCGTTGGTCGCGAGCCAGCGCCCGGGATCGAGGGCGAAGCGTTCGATGACGGTGCCGATGCGCAATTCGGCCGGGGCGAGCGTCAACACCCAGTCGCCGTCCTCGGTGCGCGTCACCCAGCGGTTGCGGTTGAGGTCGTCGAGCAGTTCCTCGGTCGCATGCTCCGGCCAGCCCGCGCTGCCGCGCAGGGTCTCGAAGCTCACCGGCGCGCCGCGCTGCTGGCTGGCGCCGAGGACGGCGAGCATGGTCACTGCCGCCCACGCGCGATCGCCGGGAAAGGGCGGGGTGAGGCGCTGGCGCTCGAGGAAGGCGGGCAGGGTGGCCGAGATCAGCGCCCCGACGAGGATCACGATCCACGACAGATAGAGCCAGAGCAGGAAGATCGGCAGCACCGCGAAGGCGCCGTAGATGAGCGTGTAGCTCGGTACGCGCGCGATGAACATGCCGAAGGCGCGCTGCATCAGGACGAAGGCGATGGCCGCCACCAGGCCGCCGGCGAGCGCGTGCGCGGGCCGCACCGGATGGTTGGGAACGGCGAAGTAGAGGAAGCTGAACAGGGCGCCGAGCAGCAGCGGCGGCAGCAGGCGCGCGGTGAGCGCGCCGACCCAGGGCAGATTGCCGGTGAGGCTGGCGGAGGTGGCGACCAGGTAGGCGGTGGCGAAGGCGCTGGCGCCGAACGCGATCGGGCCCAGGGTGAGCACGAACCAGGACACGGTGATCCGCTGCAGCATCGGGCGCGGCCGGCGCACGCCCCAGATCTGGTTGAACACCTTCTCGATGCTGCTCAGCAGCAGCAGGGCGGTGACCGCGACGATGGCCAGGCCGATGGTGGTCAGGCGCCCGGCCTGCTCGGAAAACTGCAGGGCGTACGAGGCGATGATCTGGCCGGCGCGATCGGGCAGCAGGTTGTCGAGCAGGAAGCGCTCGAGCGCGGCGCCGAGCGCCGCGACGCCCGGCAGCCGCCCGAAGGCGATCACGGTCACCGTGACCAGCGGCACCACGGCGAGGAGGGTGGTGAAGGCGAGGCCGGCCGCCACCTGGGGGCAGCGGGTGGTGCCGAAGCGGTCCGCGAACAGCTCGGCGAAATCGTGCAGGGCTTGCAGCTTCGGGCGCATCGGGGCGGGCGGGGGCGGGGCCGCCGGCAGGTATAATCCGGCCATTCTATCGACTCCGACCGTCCATGCAGGAAATCCTCGTTCTGTACTACAGTCACCGCGGCTCGGTGCGCGCGCTCGCCGAGGAGATCGCCCTCGGCATCCACCAGGTTCCCGGTGCGGCGGCACGGGTGAGGACGGTGCCGAAGGTGTCGGCCGTGTGCGAGGCGACCGAGGACGAGATTCCCGCCGACGGCCCGCCTTACGCGGAGCTGCGCGACCTCGAGGAGTGCGTCGGGCTGGCGCTCGGCAGTCCGACCCGGTTCGGCAACATGGCGGCGCCGATGAAGTATTTCCTCGACGGTCTCGCCGGCGCCTGGGTCAATGCCAGCCTGGCCGGCAAGCCGGCGTGCGTGTTCACCTCGACCGCCAGCCTGCACGGCGGCCAGGAGACGACCCTGACCTCGATGATGCTGCCCTTGCTGCACCACGGCATGCTGCTGATGGGCTTGCCGTACTCCGAACCCGAGCTCAACGCCACCCGCAGCGGCGGCACCCCGTATGGCGTCACCCACGTGGCGGGGCCCGACGGCTCGCCGGTGCTGAGCGCGGAGGAGGTTGCGCTCGCCCGCGCCCAGGGCCGGCGCCTTGCGCAGGTGGCGCTGCAGGTGGGAGGTTCGCGATGAGCACGCGCGGATGGTCGCTCGCGGCGAGCGCGAGCCTGGTGGCCCTGATCGTGCTGTGCGTGGCGTGGGAGGCCTGGCTGGCGCCGCTGCGCCCGGGCGGCTCGTGGATGATCCTGAAGGTGGTGCCGCTGCTCGCCGCGCTGTTCGGCATCCTGCGCGGCAAGCGCTATACGTACCAGTGGACCTCGATGCTGTCGCTGCTCTATCTGACCGAAGGGGTGCTGCGGGCGGGCGACGGCGGGCTCGGGGGCGCGCTGGCGATCGCCGAGCTGGTGCTGGCGGTGCTGCTGTTCGTGACGACGACGATGTACGCGCGCAATGCCGCGCCCTCGCGCCGGCGCCAGGCCTGAGCGGCCGGGCGCCGGCGGCCGGCCTCAGACCTGCGGGTTGAGCCGGGTGGCGGTGCTCTGCAGCTTGTTGAGCGCGTTGAGGTAGGCCTTCGCCGAGGCGACGATGATGTCGGTGTCGGCGCCCTGGCCGTCCATCACGCGGCCGTCGCGCGACAGCCGCACCGTCACCTCGCCCTGGGCGTCGGTGCCGGTGGTGATCGCATTCACCGAGAACAGCAGCAGCTCGCTGCCGCTGTTGACGATGGCCTCGATCGCCTTGAACGCGGCGTCGACCGGCCCGGAACCTTCGGCGCAGGTGCTCTCCTCGCGGCCGTCGACCGTCAGCGTGATCTCCGCCTGCGGGGTTTCGCCGGTTTCGGAGTGGAAGCGGCTGGCGACCAGGCGGAAATGCTCGCCCTCGGGCGTCACCGACTCGTCACGCATCAGCGCGTGCAGGTCCTCGTCGAAGATCTCGTGCTTCTTGTCGGCGAGCTCCTTGAAGCGGGCGAAGGCGACGTTCAGGTGCTCCTCGCTGCCGAGCTCGATGCCGAGCTCATGCAGGCGGGCGCGGAAGGCGTTGCGGCCGGAGTGCTTGCCGAGCACGAGCTTGTTCGCCCCCCAGCCGACGTCCTCGGCGCGCATGATCTCGTAGGTCTCGCGATGCTTCAGCACGCCGTCCTGGTGAATGCCCGACTCGTGGGCGAAGGCGTTGGCGCCGACGATGGCCTTGTTCGGCTGCACCGTGTAGCCGGTGACCTGCGAGACCAGCTTGGAGGCGGGCACGATCTGGGTGGTGTCGATCCGCGTCTCGACCGGGAACACGTCGCCCCGGGTGCGCACCGCCATGACGATCTCCTCGAGCGAGGCGTTGCCGGCGCGCTCGCCGAGGCCGTTGATGGTGCATTCGACCTGGCGCGCGCCGGCCATCACCGCGGCGAGCGAGTTCGCCACCGCGAGGCCGAGGTCGTTGTGGCAATGCACCGACCACACCACCTTGTCCGCATCGGGCACCCGCTCGATGAGCTGGCGCAGCGTCGCCGCATACTGCTCGGGAACGTTGTAGCCCACGGTGTCGGGCACGTTGATCGTGGTCGCGCCGGCCTTGATCACCTCCTCGAAGATGCGGCACAGGAAGTCGAGCTCGGAGCGGCCCGCGTCCTCGGCGGAGAACTCGACGTCGTCGGTGTACTCGCGCGCCCAGCGCACCGCCTTCACCGCCTGCTCCACGACCTGCTCGGGGCTCATGCGCAGCTTCTTCTCCATGTGGATCGGGCTGGTGGCGATGAAGGTGTGGATGCGACTGCGGGCGGCGGGCCGGATCGCCTCGCCCGAGCGCCGGATGTCGGTCTCGTTGGCGCGCGCGAGCGAGCACACGGTGGAATCCTTGATCGCCTCGGCGACGCTGCGCACCGCCTCGAAGTCGCCGTTGGAGGCGGCGGCGAAGCCCGCCTCGATGACGTCGACCCGCATGCGCTCGAGCTGGCGCGCGATGCGCACCTTTTCGTCACGGGTCATCGATGCGCCGGGGCTCTGCTCGCCGTCGCGCAAGGTGGTGTCGAAGATGATCAGCTGGTCTTTCATGGTCGGCTCCTGGAGTTCGGGTGCGACGGGTTGTGGCGGCCGCGGCTCAGGAGGCGGCGTCCTCGTCGTGCGGCGCGCTGCGCGCCGCCTCCTGCGCGGCGGCTTCCTGGCGGCGCTTGCGGCGACGGACCAGCCGCCACACGTAGATCACGTAGCCCGATGCGGCGTACGCGAGGAAGAGGGCGAACAGCACCCCCGGCGGGTAGCTCGACACCAGGGCGAAGGCGAGCATCAGCGCGATCAGCACGATGAAGGGTACGCTCTTGCGCAGGTTGATGTCCTTGCCGCTCCAGAACAGCACGTTGCTCACCATCGAGATGCCGGCGAAGACCGTCAGCACGCAGGCGTACCAGCGCACGTCGTAGCCGGCGACGCCGTTGTCGAGCATCACCCACACCAGGCCGGCGATCAGCGCCGCCGCGGCCGGGCTCGGCAGGCCCTGGAAGAAGCGCTTGTCGACCACCTCGATGTTAGTGTTGAAGCGCGCCAGGCGCAGCGCGGCGCCGGCACAGTAGATGAAGGCGGCGACCCAGCCGAGCTTGCCGAGGTCCTTGAGCGCCCACTCGTACATCACCAGCGCGGGGGCGGCGCCGAAGGACACCATGTCGGACAGCGAGTCGTACTCGGCGCCGAACTCGCTCTGCGAATCGGTCAGGCGCGCGACGCGGCCATCGAGGCCGTCGAGCACCATGGCGACGAAGATCGCCATCGCGGACGCCTCGAAGTTGAGGTTCATCGCCTGCACGATCGCGTAGAAGCCGGCGAACAGCGCGCCGGTGGTGAACAGGTTGGGCAGGATGTAGATGCCGCGACGACGCTTTTCGGGCGCCATCCCGGTCGGGGAGTCGGGCTGGTCCACTGTGGCTCCATCAAGCGGGAAGGATTCTGATTCTAGCGCATGCCCGCGTTCGCCCGGGGGGCGGGGGCGCGCGGGCCCAGCGGCGCGCGCAAAAAAAGCCGGGGCCGCGGCTGCGGCTCCCGGCTTTGGAGGCCTGGGGGCGAGGGTCAGTTCTTCGACCGGTCGACCAGGGCCTTGTCCTTGATCCAGGGCATCATGTCGCGCAGGGTGGCGCCGACCTTCTCGATCTGGTGGTCGGCGTTCAGGCGGCGGTAAGCGGTCATGCTCGGGTAGTTGGTCTTGCCCTCGAGGATGAACATCTTGGCGTACTCGCCGGACTGGATGCGCTTGAGCGCGTTGCGCATGGCGGCGCGCGACTGTTCGTTGATGACCTCGGGGCCGGTCACGTATTCGCCGTACTCCGCGTTGTTCGAGATCGAGTAGTTCATGTNNACCAGGGTCTCGAAGCCCATCTTCACCAGCTCGACGGCGCCGCCGCACAGCACGGCCTGCTCGCCGAAGAGGTCGGTCTCGGTCTCTTCGCGGAAGTTGGTCTCGATCACGCCGCCCTTGGTGCCGCCGTTGGCGGCGGAGTACGACAGGGCGATGTCCTTGGCCTTGCCCGAGCGGTCCTGGTACACCGCGATCAGGGTCGGCACGCCGCCCCCGCGCAGGTACTCGGAGCGCACGGTGTGGCCCGGGCCCTTGGGCGCGACCATGATCACGTCGAGATCGTCACGCGGCACGATCTGGTTGTAATGCACGTTGAAGCCGTGGGCGAAGGCGAGCACCGCGCCCTGCTTGATGTTGGCTTCGATGTCTTCCTTGTAGACCTGCGGCGCGGTCTCGTCCGGCAGCAGGATCATGACGACGTCGGCATCCTTGACCGCCTCGGCGATCTCCTTGACCGCGAGGCCGGCGCCCTCGGCCTTGGCCCAGGAGCTGCCGCCCTTGCGCAGGCCGACGGTGACGTTCACGCCGGAGTCGCGCAGGTTCTGCGAGTGGGCGTGGCCCTGGGAGCCGTAGCCGACGATGGTGACCTTCTTGCCCTTGATCAGCGAGAGGTCGGCGTCCTTGTCGTAATAGACTTTCATGGTTTTCCTTTCAGTGTGGTGCGCAGATGGGGGGGTATCAGAGTTTGAGCACGCGCTCGCCGCGGCCGATGCCGCAGATGCCGGAGCGTACGGTTTCGAGGATCAGCGCCGGATCGATCGCCGCCACGAAGGCGTCCAGCTTGCTCTGCTTGCCGGTGAGCTCGACGACGTAGGAGGCGTCGGCGACGTCGATGATGCGGGCGCGGAAGATGTCGACCATGCGCTTCATCTCCTCGCGGTCCTTGCCGGTGGCGCGCAGCTTGATCAGCATCAGCTCGCGCTCGATGTGGGCCGCCTCGGAGATGTCGACCACCTTGAGTACGTCGACCAGCTTGTTCAGCTGCTTGGTGATCTGCTCGATGATCTCGTCCGAGCCGGTGGTGACGATCGTCATGCGCGACATCGAGGCGTCTTCGGTCGGCGCGACGGTGAGCGACTCGATGTTGTAGCCGCGGGCGGAGAACAGGCCGGAGACGCGCGACAGCGCGCCGGATTCGTTTTCGATCAGGAGGGAGATGACGTGACGCATGATGGATTCGGTCCGGGATTCGGTGGATGGGCGCGGCGGCGGGGCGGGGCTCAGAGGTCCTCGGCGGAGAGGATCATCTGGGTCAGGCCCTTGCCGCCCTGCACCATCGGATAGACGTTCTCGGTCTGGTCCACCATGAAGTCGAGGAACACCAGCTCGTCCTTGTGGGTGGTGAAGGCATCGCGCAGCGCGCCCTCGACGTCGGCCGGCTTGTCGACGCGGATGCCGACGTGGCCGTAGGACTCGGCGAGCCTGGCGAAGTCGGGCAGGGAGTCCATGTAGGACTCGGAGTAGCGGCCGCCGTGGAAGAGCTCCTGCCACTGACGCACCATGCCGAGGTAGCGGTTGTTCAGGTTGCAGATCTTGATCGGCAGGCGGAACTGCTTGCAGGTCGACAGCTCCTGGATGTTCATCTGGATCGAGGCCTCGCCGGTGACGCAGGCGACCGGCTTGCCCGGGTGGGCGAGCTGGGCCCCCATCGCGTAGGGCATGCCCACCCCCATCGTGCCCAGGCCGCCCGAGTTGAGCCAGCGGCGCGGCTTGTCGAAGCGGTAGTACTGCGCCGCCCACATCTGGTGCTGGCCGACGTCGGAGCTGACGAAGGCGTCGCCGCCGGTGACTTCCCACAGCTTCTGCACCACGAACTGCGGCTTGATGATCTCGTCCGAGTGCTTGTAGACCATGCAGTTGCGGCTGCGCCACTCCTCGATCTGCTTCCACCAGGCGGCGAGCGCCTCGGGGTTGGGGCGCGCCTCGCCGCTCTCGAGCTGGCGGATCATCTCGTCGAGCACATCCTTGACGTTGCCGACGATCGGCAGGTCGACCCGCACGCGCTTGGAGATCGAGGCGGGGTCGATGTCGATGTGGATGATCTTGCGCGGCTCTTCGGCGAAGTTCGCCGGATCGCCGATCACGCGGTCGTCGAAGCGGGCGCCGACCGCGAGCAGCGCGTCGGAGTAGTGCATCGACATGTTGGCTTCATAGGTGCCGTGCATGCCGGGCATGCCGAGGTACTGGCGGTCGCTCGCCGGGTAGCCGCCGAGCCCCATCAGGGTGGTGGTGATCGGGTAGCCGAGCAGGCGGGTGAGGCGGGTGAGCTGTTCGGCCGCGTCCGACAGCACCACGCCGCCGCCGGCATAGATCATCGGCCGCTTCGCCTCGAGCAGCACCTGCACCGCTTTCTTGATCTGGCCCTGGTGGCCCTTCACGACCGGGTTGTAGGAGCGCATCGAGATCTCTTTCGGATACTCGAACTCGGCCTTCTGCGCGGTCACGTCCTTGGGGATGTCGACCAGCACCGGGCCGGGCCGGCCGGTGCGCGCCAGATGGAAGGCCTTCTTGATCGTGGTGGCGATCTCGCTCGCGTCCTTGACGAGGAAGTTGTGCTTCACGCAGGGGCGGGTGATGCCCACCGTGTCGACTTCCTGGAAGGCGTCCTGGCCGATCGCCGCCACCGGCACCTGGCCGGAGATCACCACCATCGGGATCGAGTCGCAATAAGCGGTGGCGATGCCGGTGACCGCGTTGGTCGCGCCCGGGCCGGAGGTGACCAGGGCGACGCCGACCTTGTCGGTGCTGCGCGCGAAACCGTCGGCGGCGTGCACCGCGGCCTGTTCGTGACGCACCAGCACGTGGCGCACCTGGTCCTGCTGGAACAAGGCGTCATAGATGTGGAGCACCGCGCCGCCCGGGTAGCCGAAGACGTACTCGACCTTTTCTTCCTGCAGGCACCTGATTACAATTTCGGCTCCGGTCAGCACCATCACACGCTCGCTCTACTTTACGGTCGGATAAACGCAGAACGTTACCGGCCGCCCGACCTTTGGTCAAGGTCGGGGCAACCCGGAGGCCGCCCCGACGATCTCCGGGCAGCTTCCGGCGCGGTGCCGGTCACGGCACGGCCGCGCTCGCCCTCCACATCCGCGGAAGCCTCATGAAAGCAAGACAGAACCCGGTTGCTGCAGCCGCGGCGCAGCCGTCCGCCCCGGGACGGCAGCTGGCGGAGCTCGCCTCCTGGCGCCGCCGCCTGGCGAGCATGCTGTACGAGGGCCTGCTGCTGCTCGGCGTGCTGGCGCTCACCTTCCTCGTGCCCTACCTGATGCTCGGCGTCGCCTTCGAAGTGGCGCCGCCGGGCTGGTTCGCCTGGCTGCACATCTTCATCGTGCTCGGCGTCTATTTCGTGTGGTACTGGCGTCGCCAGGGGCAGACCCTGGCGATGCAGACCTGGCGCCTGAAGCTGGTCGAAGCCGACAGCGGGCGCCGTCTCGGGCTCGGGCGCTGCTGGCTGCGCTACACGCTGGCGTGGCCCTCGCTGCTGCTGTTCGGCGTCGGCCTGCTGTGGGCGCTGGTCGACCGCGACCGCCAGTTCCTGCATGATCGTCTGGCCGGCTCCTGCATCGTGCTCCTTCCCGGCCCGAACAAGTAGTCCCGCCGCGGCCGGCGGCGCTCGGTGGCGGGCGGGAGCGGCGCCCGAGTCCGGTCAACCGGGAGGCACCGATGGAAGCCCTGCCGAGCCACGGCCCTTACGCGGAATTCGCCCTGCTGCTGCTGATCTCGGCGGTCGCCGGCGCGCTCGCGGTGCGCCTGCGCCAGCCGGTGCTGATCGCCTACATCGTGGTCGGCATCGTGGTCGGGCCGGCGGTGCTCGGGCTCGTCAGGGCGCAGCAAGAGGTCGCCCTGCTCGCCGAGATCGGCGTCACCGTGCTGCTCTTCGTGGTCGGCCTCAAGCTCGACCTCCACCACATCCGGCATATCGGCCCGGTCGCGCTGGCGACCGGCCTCGGCCAGCTCGCCTTTACCATCGTGTTCGGCTTCGCGCTCATCCTGCTGATGGGCAAGGGGGTGATGGAGGCGCTCTACGTCGCCGTGGCGCTGACCTTCTCGAGCACGATCATCGTCGTCAAGCTGCTGTCGGACAAGCGCGAGCTCGATTCGCTGCACGGCCGCATCGCGGTCGGCTTCCTGATCGTGCAGGACCTCGCGGTGGTGCTGGCGATGATGGCGATGAGCGCGCTGCGCGGGGCGGGCGGCGCGGGGCTGCTCGAGGTCGGAGGCTCGCTGGCCTTGCGCCTGGCAGCGGCGGCGGTGCTGATGTTCGTGCTGATGCGCTTCGTGCTGCCGGTGCTGGTGCACGCCATGGCGCGCTCGCAGGAGCTGTTGCTGATCTTCGCCATCGCCTGGGGTACCGGGCTGGCCGCGCTCGGCGAGTGGGCCGGCTTCAGCAAGGAGGCGGGCGCCTTCGTGGCGGGCTTCTCGCTCGCCTCGACCCGCTATCGGGAGGCGATGAACGCGCGCCTCACCGGCATCCGCGACTTCATGTTGCTGTTCTTCTTCATCGACCTCGGCGCGCAGCTCGACTTCTCCACCCTCGGCGACGAGCTCTGGCCGGCGGTCGTGCTGTCGCTGTTCGTGCTGATCGGCAACCCGCTGATCGTGATGGCGATCATGGGCTACATGGGCTACCGCAAGCGCACCGGTTTTCTCGCCGGGCTCACGGTGGCGCAGATCAGCGAGTTCTCGATCGTCTTCGTCGCGATGGGGATCACGCTCGGCCACGTCGGGGTGGAGGCGCTCGGGCTGACCACCCTGGTCGGCCTGGTGACGATCATGATGTCGACCTACATGATCCTGTTCTCGCACCGGCTCTACGAGCAGCTGGCGCCCTGGCTGGGCGTGTTCGAGCGCAGGAAGCCCTTCCGCGAGCTCGCGGTGGAGCGCCCCGGGCGTAGCGCCCGCCATCCGGACGTGATCGTGTTCGGACTCGGCCGCTATGGCGCGCGCCTGATGCGCCAGCTGCGCACGGCCGGGATCGAGGTCCTGGGCGTCGATTTCGACCCCGAGACGATCGCCCGCCTGCGCAAGCAGCGCCAGCCGGTGCGCTACGGGGACGGCGAGGATCCCGCCTTCCTCGAGTCGCTGCCACTCGAGCACGCGCGCTGGGCGGTCACCACCTTTCCCCAATGGGACGCCAACCGGGCCTTTCTCCACGCCCTCAAGGAGGCCGGCTTCCGTGGCCGGATCGCCGGCGTGGTGCGCGACGACCTGCACGAGGAGGCGCTCGCCGCCGCAGGGGTCGCGCGGGTGCTGAACCCGTTCAACGATGCCGCCGACTACGCCGCGCGCAGCTTTGCGGCGGAGATCGCGTTCGAGGAGGCGCACGAGGCCGAGCGCGGCCATGCGGACGAGCCCGGCCCGCCCGCCTGCCAGCTTCCCGACGGCCCGACACCGACGCCGGCGCTGTGCCGGCGTCCTCCCGGCGGCCTTCGCGAACCCAAGGAGACCGAGCAATGAGCCGACTTCGCACCATCCTTGCCGCCACCGACCTCTCCGCGCTCGCTCGTCATGCGGTCGCGCGCGCCGCGCTGGTCGCGGCCGATGCCGGGGCCCGGCTGTCGCTGCAGCATGTCGTCAGCGTCGGCGCGCTTGATGCGCTGCGCCACCTGCTGAACCCGGGCGCCGCCGGCTTGCACGAGAAGCTGCTGGAGGGCGCGCGCGGCGAGCTGCGCGCGCTCGCCGACGAGATGGCGGCGCGCTACGGCACGCAGGCCGGGATCGACGTGGTGGTGGGCCCGGTGCTGCAGGAGATCACCGCTCACGCCGATTCGATCGACGCCGACCTGGTGGTGATGGGCGCGCGCGGGGCGGGTTTCATGCGCGAGCTGCTGATCGGCTCGACCACCGAGCGGGTGCTGGGCAGGACCACGCGGCCGCTGCTGGTGGTCAAGCAGATGGCGCACGAGCACTACCGCCGCGCGCTGGTGCCGGTGGATTTCTCGCCGCGCTCGCGCGAGGCCCTGGGGCTGGCGCAGACCGTCGCGCCGCACGCCGAATTCGTGCTGCTGCACGCCTTCGAGGTGCCCTTCGAGGGCAAGCTGCGCTATGCCGGGGTCGAGGAGAGCGAGCTCTCCGTCCTGCGCATCAACGCCAGGCGGGAGGCGACCGCGCGCATGAACGAGCTGGTCGCGAGCGCCGGTATGGACGAGAACCGGGTGCGCCGGCTGGTGGTGCATGGCGAGGCCAGCACCCAGATCCTCGAGCAGGAGCAGGAGCAGGACTGCGACCTGATCGTCATCGGCAAGCGTGGCCAGGGGCTGCTCGAGGAGATGCTGCTGGGCAGCGTCACCAAGCACATCCTGGCCCGCTCGGCGGCCGACGTCCTGGTCGCCGATCGCGCCGTCGGCTGATCCGCGTCCGCCGCCGGTGCTGGGCGCGGGCGGCGCGGCGGCGTAGACTCCCAGCCTTTCCGCACAACACGCGCGGACGACGGAGAACGCATGAGAACCGAACACGCCCCGACGATTCAGCGCGCCGACTACCGGCCGCTTTCCTGGACGGTCGAGACCGTCGACCTGCACTTCCGCCTCGAGCCCGAGGCCACCCTCGTCACCAACCGCATGGTCTGCGTGCGCAATCCGGAGGCCGCGGACGGTCCGATCCGGCTGTGGGGCGAGGCGCTCGAACGTGTCTCGCTGACGGTCGATGGCGAGCCGCCGCGCGCGCTGCGCGAGAACGGCAGCGCGCTCGAGATCGAGGCCGGCGGCGAGCGCGTGCTGGTCGAGGTCGTCACCCGCATCGACCCGCGGGCCAACACCACGCTGTCCGGCCTCTACCTGTCGAGCGGCGGCTTCTTCACCCAGTGCGAGGCCGAGGGCTTCCGCCGCATCACCTGCTTCCCCGACCGTCCCGACGTGATGGCGCGCTACACCGTCACCCTCGAAGCCGATCGCGCCGCCTGCCCGGTGCTGCTGTCCAACGGCAACCTGGTCGAGCAGGGCGAGCTGGCCGAGGGCCGCCACTACGCCAGGTGGGAGGACCCCTTCCCCAAGCCGTCCTACCTGTTCGCGCTGGTCGCCGCGAAGCTGGTCGCGCTCGAGCGCACCGTGACCACGATGTCGGGCCGCGAGGTGCTGCTGCAGGTGTGGGTGGAGGAGGGCAACCTCGACCGCGCCGGGCATGCGATGGACTCGCTGGTGCACTCGATGCGCTGGGACGAGGAGACCTTCGGCCTCGAGCTCGACCTCGACCGCTTCATGATCGTCGCCGTGGCCGACTTCAACATGGGCGCGATGGAGAACAAGGGGCTGAACATCTTCAACACCAAGTTCATCCTCGCCAAGCCCGACACCGCCACCGACGTGGACTACGAGAACGTCGAGAGCGTGGTCGCGCACGAGTACTTCCACAACTGGACCGGCAACCGCGTCACCTGCCGCGACTGGTTCCAGCTCACCTTGAAGGAAGGCCTCACCGTCTTCCGCGACCAGCAGTTCTCCGCCGACATGCTGGCGCGCGCGGCCGGCCCCGAGGGGGCGGCTTCGGCGCGCGCGGTCAAGCGCATCGACGACGTGCGCGTGCTGCGCGCCGCCCAGTTCCCCGAGGACGCCGGGCCGATGGCGCACCCGATCCGCCCCGACAGCTACCAGGAGATCAACAACTTCTACACCGCCACGGTGTACGAGAAGGGCGCCGAAGTCATCCGCATGCTGCACACCCTGCTGGGCCACGAGGGTTTCCGCAACGGCATGGACCTCTACTTCAGCTACTTCGACGGCCAGGCGGTGACCTGCGACGACTTCGTCGAGGTGATGTCCGAGGCCAACAACGGCTTCGACCTCGACCAGTTCATGCGCTGGTACGAGCAGGCCGGCACGCCGCGGCTGCGTGCGCAGGGCGAATGGGACGCGGCCGATGGAAGCTACACGCTGACCCTGGCCCAGCACACGCCGGCCACCCCCGGCCAGCATGCCAAGCTGCCCCTGGTGATCCCGGTCGCGGTCGGCCTCATCGGCCCCGACGGGCGCGACCAGCCCTTGCAACTCGAGGGCGAGGCCCAGGCCGGCGCCACCACCCGGGTGCTGAAGCTGACCGAGGATGCGCAGACCTTCCGCTTCATCGGTCTCGCCGCCGAGCCGGTGCCCTCGCTGCTGCGCGGGTTCTCGGCCCCGGTGATCCTCGAGCTCGAGGAGGACGACGCGCGCCTGGCCTTCCGCATGGCGCACGACGCCGATCCCTTCAACCGCTGGGACGCCGCCCAGCGCTACGCCGAGCGGGTGGTGCTGGCGCTCGCGGCCGCCCCCGCCGCCGGGCTGCCGGCCGATTTCGTCGCGGCCTTCCGCAGCCTGCTGCGCGACGAGACGCTCGCGCCCGCCTTCCGCGCCCAGGCGCTCGCGTTGCCCGCCGAAGCCTACCTGCTCGAGCGCATGACGCCGGCCGATCCGGCGGCCCTGCGCGCGGCGCTGGTGGGCGCGATGCGGGCGCTCGGCGACCGCCTCGCCGCCGACTGGCTGCGCCTGCTCGAGGCGATGCAGGTGACGGGCGCCTACCGCTACCATCCGGCCGACGCCGGCCGCCGAGCGCTCGCCAACCTCGCCCTGCGCTACCTTGCCGCGGCCGGCAATGCCGAGGGCCTGGCGTGCGCGCAGTCCCGCTTCGAGACCGCGACCGACATGACGGTGCGCTTCGGCGCGCTCGCCGCGCTGGCGCAGAGCGCGAGCCCCGCGCGCGAGCCGGCGCTGGCGGCCTTCCATGCGCGCTATCGCCACGACGCGCTCGTGCTCGACAAGTGGTTCGCGCTGCAGGCGGGCGCCTGGCGCTGGGACGCGACGGCCGCGCCGACCCTCGAGCGCGTGCGCGCGCTGCTGGCCGACCCCGCCTTCAGCCTGTCGAATCCGAACAAGGTCTATGCGCTGCTCGGCACCTTCTTCCGCGCCAACCCGGGCGAGTTCCATGCCGCCGACGGCAGCGGTCATGCCTTCTGGGCGGAGCAGGTGATCGCGCTCGATGCGCGCAACCCGCAGGTGGCCTCGCGCATGGCGCGCGCGCTCGAGAACTGGCGGCGCTACACGCCGGCGCTGCAGGCGAGCATCCGGCCGCAGCTCGAGCGGGTGCTCGCGGTCGAGCAGCTGTCGGCCGACGTCGCCGAGGTCATCGGCAAGGCGCTGGAGTGACGAAAAAAATGCCGGCTTCGCGCCGGCATGGTCTGGCGGGCGGCGGTGGCCCTCACTCGTGCGCCATGTCGCCCGCGATGTAGCTCGACAGCTGGCGGATGGTCTGCTCCTGGTGCGAAAGGACCGCCTTCACCATGTCGCCGATGGTGACGATGCCGACGATCCTGCCGCGCTCGACCACCGGCAGATGGCGGAAGCGGTTCTCGGTCATCGTGTTCATCACCTCGTCGACCGTGCTCGACGGGCTCACCGTGCAGGGGTTCGGCGTCATCAGCTCGCTCACCCGGACGTCGCGCGACACCAGGCCCTTGAGCACGACCTTGCGCGCATAGTCGCGCTCGGTGAACATGCCCAGGAGGCGGTCGTTGGCGTCGGTCACCAGCACCGAGCCGATGTCGTGCTCCGCCATCGCCGCGAGCGCTTCGAGCACCGTCGCATCCGGCCGCACCGCATGGGCCACATGCCCCTTGCGTTCGAGAACCTGCCGCACTGTCGTATCCATCTCTAGCCTTCCTCCACTGGTTTTATCGCTTGTCGTGCCGGCGGCCGCCATCGGACCGGGCGAGCGCGCATAGCTTGGATGCAAGCCCGCGAGCGCGCAAGCCCCGCTCCGGGCGGGCGCTCAGATTTCGAGGTTGTCGATCAGGCGGGTGGTGCCGAGCCTGGCCGCCGCGAGCGCGACCAGCGGTTCGTCCCACTGGGTGGGCGGCTGCAGGTCGACGCGGCGGCGCACCGTGATGTAGTCGGGCACCCAGCCGTGCGCCGCCAGCCGCGCGCTCGCCTCGGTCTCCAGGCGCAGCAGGTCGTGGTCGCCCGGCTTCCGCAGTTCGTCGCGCAGCGCGGTCAGCTCGCGGTAGAGGCGGGGCGCCTCGGCGCGCTCGGCCGCGCTCAGGTAGCCGTTGCGCGAGGACAGCGCGAGGCCGTCCTCGGCGCGCACGGTGTCGCCCGGGATCACCTCGACCGGAAGGGCCAGCTCGCGCACCATGTTGGTCAGCACCATCAGCTGCTGGTAGTCCTTCTTGCCGAACAGCGCGGCGTCCGGCTGCACGATGTTGAGCAGCTTCAGCACCACGGTGGCGACGCCGCGGAAATGGCCGGGCCGGACCTCGCCGTCGAGGGTCGACGCGTGGATCGGCGCCGGCTCGACGAAGTAGCGCTGCGGCTGCGGGTACATCTCGGCCTCGTCCGGCGCGAAGACATGGGCGACTCCGGCGGCGGCGAGCTTCTCGCAGTCGGCGGCGAGGGTGCGCGGGTAGCGATCGAAATCCTCGCTCGGGCCGAACTGGATGCGATTGACGAAGATGCTGGCAACGACGCTGTCGGCATGCTCGGCGGCCTGGCGCATCAGCGCGATGTGGCCGTCGTGCAGGTTGCCCATGGTGGGGACGAGGGCGACGCGGCCGGCGCGCGCGCGCGCGGACCGCATGCCTGCGATGGTGTGGTGGATCTGCATCGGGTATGGACTGGAGGTCGGGCGCGCGCGGCGCCCGGGGTTGGAATCAGTAGCAGTGCTCCGCCGCCGGGAAGCCGCCGTCTCGCACCGCGTCGGCGTAGCGCGCCACCGCCTCCTCGATGCTGCTCGAACCTTCCATGAAGTTGCGCACGAAGCGTGCGGTCTTGCCGGGGAAGATGCCCAGCATGTCGTGCAGCACCAGCACCTGGCCGTCGCAATCGGGGCCGGCGCCGATGCCGATGGTGGCCATCGTCGTCAGGCTCGCGGTGATCTCCGCGGCGAGGCCCGCCGGCACCATCTCCATCACCATCAGGGCGGCGCCGGCCTGCTCGAGGGCGAGCGCATCGGCCTTGAGCCGCGCCGCGCCCTCGTCGGTGCGGCCCTGCACGCGGTAGCCGCCGAGCTGATGCACCGCCTGCGGCGTGAGCCCGATGTGGGCACACACCGGCACCCCGCGCTCGACGAGGAAGTGGATCGTGTCGGCCATGAACTCGCCGCCCTCGAGCTTGACCATCTGCGCACCGGCGGCCATCAGCTTGGTCGCGTTGCGCATCGCCTGCTCGCGGCTCTCGTGGTAGGTGCCGAAGGGCATGTCGGTGAGCACCAGCGAGCGCGCGCCCGCGCGGGCGACGCATTCGGTGTGGTATGCCATCTGCTCCAGGGTCACGGGCAGGGTGGATTTCTGGCCCTGCACCGCGTTGCCGAGCGAGTCGCCGACGAGGATGGCATCGACGCCGGCGCGGCCGAGGAGGGCGGCGAAGCTGGAGTCATAGGCGGTCAGCATCGCGATCTTGCGGCCTTCGGCGCGCATCTTCGCCAGCTCGAACAGGGTGACGGGTTTGGTGTCCTGTAGGTAGCTCATCGATCACTCCGTGGGAATGCGCGCAGTCTTCACCAAAGTGGTGCGTCGCACAAGTGCATTGCGACCAACGGTTCCGACGCGTCAGCCGGCGAAGGCGAAGAACTCGCGGTAGCCGCGCATGTTGCGCAGGCGCTCGAGCAGGAGCGCGAAGTCGTCGTCGTGATCGACCGGATTCAGCACGCCGGCATCGACGACGAAGAGCGGCGCGGCGTCGTAGTCATAGAAGAAGCGGGTGTAGCGTTCGGCGACGCGCTCGAGGTAGCTCTCGGTGATCCGGCGCTCGGACTCCATGCCGCGGCGGCGGATGCGCTCCATCAGCGTCTCCGGCTTCGCCTGCAGGTAGATCACCAGGTCGGGCTTGGGCAGCTCGGGGCGGGCGAGCCCGCTGGTGATGCGGTCGTAGAGCGCGAGCTCGTCGCCGCTGAGGTTGAGGTCGGCGAACAGGCGGTCCTTGTCGATGATGAAGTCGGCCACCACCTTGCGTTCGGCGTCCTCTCCGACGCTGCGCGCATGGGCGGCGAGCTGGTCGATGCGCTGCAGGTAGAAGGAGAGCTGGGTCGGCATCGCCCAGCGCTCGGTGTTCTGGTAGAAGCGGCCGAGGAAGGGATTCTTTTCCGCCTCCTCGAACATCGTCCCGGCCTGCAGTTCGGCGGCCAGGCGGCGCGCGAGCGAGGTCTTGCCCGCGCCGATCGGACCTTCCACTACCACGTAGCGCGCTTTGTCCAGCATGTCGGCCTGCCCCTAGCTGCGAAAGATGAAATAGACCGCGCCAAGCATACACAGGCCGGCCCAGAGATAGTCAAGCTTCAGCGGCTGCTTCATGTAGAGCACCGCGAAGGGCACGAAGACGAGCAGGGTGATGACCTCCTGCATGATCTTGAGCTGGCCCAGGTTCAGGGCGGTGGCGCCGATCCGGTTGGCCGGCACCTGGAGCAGGTATTCGAAGAGGGCGATGCCCCAGCTCGCGAAGGCGGCGACGTACCAGGCCTTCGTCGACATGTTCCGGAGGTGGCCGTACCAGGCGAAGGTCATGAACACGTTGGAGGCGGTGAGCAGCAGCGCGGTCTTGAACCAGACCGGCAGGCCGAGGATCGCGGTCGAGGCGGTGTGAATCCAGGCGGACATGCGGCGCGGCGGGCTGACGGGTCGAGAGGGCGTGGGCCGGTGCTCAGCAGCGCTCGATCGCCTGGTCGGCGACGCCGGCGAGGAGGCCTCGCACGCTGCCGTGGCCGGGGATCGTCGCCGCCGGCGCGATCTCCGCCAGCGGCTGGAGGACGAAGGCGCGCTCGTGCATGCGCGGATGCGGCAGCTGCAGCCCGGGCTCGTCGACCACGATGTCGTCGTACAGCAGCAGGTCGAGGTCCATCGTGCGCGGCGCGCGGTGGTAGTCGCGGGTGCGGCCGCCCTCGAGCTCGATCCCGAGCAGGGCCTCGAGCAGGGCGCGCGGGCCGAGCGCGGTGTCGAGCGCGATCACCGCATTGAGGTAGTCGGGCTGGTCCTCGACGCCGACCGGCGCGCTGCGGTAGAGCGAGGAGCGGGCGACGATGCCGGTGTCCGGCAGGGCGGCGAGACGGGCACAGGCGAGCGCGAAAGCGGCGCGCGGGTCGCCGAGGTTGGCGCCGAACGCCACGAAGGCGCGCGCGGGCGGCCGCCGGTTCATGCCGATTCCGGCGTGGCCGGCGCCTCGCCCCTGGCGGCGGGCTTGCGTTTGCGGCGGCGGCGCTTCTTCGCTGGCGCCGCCTCGGGCGGCGCCTCGCGCAGCAGCTCGTCGCGCACCTCGTGGTTGGCGTGGGCGAAGCGGTCCCACCAGTCGACCACTTCCATCGGGAGCTCGCCCGCCTGCGCGCGCAGGCGCAGGAAGTCCCAGCCGGCGCGGTAGCGCGGCTGCTCGATGAGCCGCCAGGGGGCCTTGCCGGCGCGCTTGTCGAAGCGCGGCTGCAGCGCCCAGATGTCCTTGATGTCG
>JRYI01001647.1_pt1 | contig 23186 bp, 24 predicted proteins | sample 235361 | NCBI WGS metagenome assembly JRYI01 (sample SAMN03074212, study PRJNA261471) | activated sludge metagenome | biome: Common Effluent Treatment Plant; feature: Wastewater; material: Activated sludge; isolation source: activated biomass in a lab-scale reactor treating industrial wastewater at...
GTCGCCGTGTGCGTGCCGTATCCCTATCTCGCGCAGGCCTCCGAGGCCCTCGACGGCATCGCCCTCGGGGTGCAGGACGTGAGCGAGTTCACCGCCGGCCCCTATACGGGCGAGGTCAGTGCCGCGATGGTGGCCGAGTTCGGCTGCGGCTACGCGATCGTCGGTCACTCGGAGCGGCGCGCCCTGTTCCGCGAGGACGAGGCCCAGATCGGGCGCAAGGCCGAGGCGGCGCTCGCCCACGGGGTGGTGCCGATCGTGTGCATCGGCGAGACCCTCGCCGAGCGCGAGGCGGGGGAGGTGGTCGCGGTCGTCGAGCGGCAGCTCGCCCCCGTGCTCGAAGTCCTGGGCCGAGAGGGGCTGGCGAAGGCCGTGCTGGCCTACGAGCCGGTGTGGGCGATCGGAACCGGGCGCTCGGCGACGGTCGCGCAGGTCGCCGAGACGCATGGTGCGATCCGCGCCTGGCTGGCGAACCACGGGGTGGCGGCGGAGCGCGTGAAAATCCTCTATGGCGGCAGCGTCAAGGCCGATAATGCGCGGGAGCTGTTCGCGCTCGACGATGTCGACGGCGGGCTGATCGGCGGCGCCTCCCTGGTCGCCGACGAGTTTCTGGCCATCTGCCGCGCCGCGGCGGTGGTCCAATCCTGTATTCAGTGAGAACCGAAGGTCTGTGATGAGCAATGTTATTTTTCCCCTGGTGCTGACGATCCACATCCTGGTCGGGTTCGGCGTGATCGGGCTGGTGTTGATGCAGCACGGCAAAGGCGCCGACATGGGTGCTGCTTTCGGCAGCGGCGCGTCGGGCAGTCTGTTCGGTTCCTCCGGGTCGGCGAACTTTCTGAGCCGTACCACGGCGGTGCTGGCGACCGTGTTCTTCCTGACCAGTCTGGGGCTGAGCTACCTCGCCAGCAAGCAGCCCGGCGCGCCCGCCAGCGTGATGGAGGCGGTCCCCGCGGCGCCGGCGCCGGACGTCCAGATTCCCGCGCCGCAGGCGCCGGCCGAGGATTCGCGCGTGCAGTCGATTCCCAAGTGAATGCCGGCGACCGCCTCTTTGCGCACCGCGCAAATGGTCGTATAATTATCGGGCTGTAACGAATGCCGTGCCGACGTGGTGAAATTGGTAGACACGCTATCTTGAGGGGGTAGTGGCGAAAGCCGTATGAGTTCGAGTCTCATCGTCGGCACCAGGATTACGGAGAACGCCCGCTGACGCGGGCGTTTCCACGAAGTGCAGCCAAAACAAGAATGGCGGCGCAGCCGTCGTGCTCAAAAGGGGTGTATGAGCCATGCTGGAAAGTTATTTTCCCGTTCTGATGTTCATCCTCGTGGGCCTGGGTTTCGGCCTCGTTCCAATCATCATCGGGCGTGTGCTCGGTCCCTACCGCCCCGACAGCGAAAAACTCTCTCCCTACGAATGCGGCTTCGAGGCGTTTGAAGACGCCCGCATGAAGTTCGACGTCCGCTTCTATCTGATCGCCATTCTCTTCATCCTGTTCGATCTCGAGATTGCCTTCCTTTTCCCGTGGGCAACGGTCTTCCAGGAGTTCATCGCCGCCGGCGAGGTCGCCTGGTTCGTGTTCGGTTCGGTGATGGTCTTCCTGGCCATTCTGGTTATCGGTTACATCGTCGAGTGGAAGAACGGCGCACTCGACTGGGAGTAATGCATGAGCATTGAGGGCGTCTTTCGCGAGGGGTTCGTCACCACCTCGCTCGATGCGGTAATCAACTGGACGCGCACCGGCTCGCTGTGGCCGATGACCTTCGGCCTGGCCTGCTGTGCGGTCGAGATGATCCATGCCGGCTGTGCGCGCTACGACCTCGATCGCTTCGGGGTGGTGTTTCGTCCGAGCCCGCGCCAGTCCGACCTGATGATCGTCGCCGGCACCCTTTGCAACAAGATGGCGCCGGCGCTGCGCAAGGTGTACGACCAGATGGCCGAGCCGCGCTGGGTCATCTCGATGGGTTCCTGCGCCAATGGCGGCGGCTACTACCACTATTCCTATTCGGTCGTGCGCGGCTGCGACCGCATCGTGCCGGTCGACGTCTACGTGCCCGGCTGCCCGCCGACGGCCGAGGCGCTGCTCTACGGCATCATCCAACTGCAGAACAAGATCAAGCGCACCAACACGATTGCGCGCTGACGGGTGCCAAAGAAATGAGTGCGAAGCTAGAACGACTGAGCCTGATCCTGCGCGATGTTTTCGGCGATGCCCTGCAGTCGCTGGTGGTCGATCGCGGGGAAGTCACCATCCAGGTCGCCGCGAGCGACTACCTGCAGGTCGCGCGCAGCCTGCGTGACCATGCCGATCTGCATTTCGAGCAGCTGATCGACATTTCCGGGCTGGACTACTCGACCTACGGCAACCAGGCGTGGGAAGGCCGGCGTTTCGCCTCGGCCGCCCATCTGCTGTCGGTCCGCCACAACTGGCGGGTCCGGCTCAAGGTCTTTGCCGAGGACGACGCCTTTCCGGTGCTGGATTCGCTGGTCGAGGTATGGCCGAGCGCCAACTGGTACGAGCGTGAGTCCTTCGATCTGTACGGCATCCTGTACAGCGGCCACCCCGACCTGCGGCGGATCCTCACCGATTATGGCTTCGTCGGCCACCCCTTCCGCAAGGACTTCCCGGTTTCGGGCCATGTCGAGATGCGCTACGACCCCGAGGTCGGCCGGGTCGTCTATCAGCCGGTGACCATCGAGCCGCGTGAAAACACCCCGCGCATCGTGCGCGAAGAGAACTACGGGGACGTCGGCCATGGCTGAAATCCGCAACTACACGATCAACTTCGGCCCGCAGCACCCGTCGGCGCACGGCGTGCTGCGCCTCGTGCTCGAGCTCGACGGCGAGGTCGTCGAGCGCGCCGATCCGCACATCGGGCTGCTGCATCGCGGCACCGAGAAGCTCGCCGAGACCCGCACCTGGGTGCAGTCGGTGCCCTACATGGATCGCCTCGACTACGTGTCGATGATGTGCAACGAGCACGCCTACTGCATGGCGATCGAGCGTCTGCTCGGGGTCGAGGTGCCGCTGCGCGCCCAGTACATCCGGGTGATGTTCGACGAGATCACCCGCATCCTCAACCACCTGCTGAACATCGGCACCCACGCCCTCGACATCGGCGCGATGACGATGGTCCTGTACACCTTCCGCGAGCGCGAGGACCTGATGGACGCCTACGAGGCGGTGTCGGGCGCACGCATGCACGCGGCCTACTATCGGCCCGGCGGCGTCTATCGCGACCTGCCGGACCGGATGCCGCAGTACGAGGTCAACCGCTTCAAGAACGCGAAGACGGTCGGCGAGCTCAACGCCAATCGCCAGGGTTCGCTGCTCGATTTCCTCGACGACTTCACCGCTCGCTTCCCGGCCTGCGTGGACGATTACGAGACCCTGCTCACCGACAACCGCATCTGGAAGCAGCGCACCGTGGGCATCGGCGTGGTGTCGCCGGAGCAGGCGCTCGCCTGGGGCTTCACCGGGCCGATGCTGCGCGGCTCCGGCGTGGCCTGGGATTTGCGCAAGAAGCAGCCGTACGAGGTGTACGACCGCCTCGACTTCGACATCCCGGTGGGCAAGAACGGCGACTGCTACGACCGCTATCTGTGCCGCATGGAAGAGATGCGCCAGTCGAACCGCATCATCCGCCAGTGCATCGACTGGCTGCGCGCCAACCCCGGTCCGGTGATCACCGACAACCACAAGGTGGCGCCGCCCTCGCGCGAAAAGATGAAGAGCAACATGGAGGAGCTGATCCACCACTTCAAGCTCTTCACCGAAGGCATGCACGTGCCCGCGGGCGAGGTCTACGCCGCGGTCGAGCACCCGAAGGGCGAGTTCGGCGTCTATGCGGTGTCGGACGGCGCGAACAAGCCATACCGCCTCAAGCTGCGTGCCCCCGGCTTCGCGCACCTGGCGGCGATGGATGAGATCGCCCGTGGTCACATGATCGCCGACGTGGTCGCGATCATCGGCACGATGGACGTGGTGTTCGGCGAGATCGACCGCTGAGGCGGGACGGCACGCGCCACGAGTGGAAGGAACGGCAGGCAACCCGGAAGACGACAACGAAATGCTGAGCCAGGAATCGCTGCAACAGATCGATCGCGAGATCGCCAAGTACCCTGCGGACCAGAAGCAGTCCGCCGTGATGGCCGCGCTGCGCATCGCGCAGGTGGAGAAGGGCTGGCTGGCGCGTGAGACGATCGATTACGTCGCCCGTTACCTCGAGATGCCGGCGATCGCCGCCTACGAGGTGGCGAGCTTCTACAACATGTACGACCTCGAACCGGTCGGCCGCCACAAGATCACCGTGTGCACCAACCTGCCGTGCGCGCTCTCCGGCGGCGTGCACGCGGCCGACTACGTCAAGAAGAAGCTCGGCATCGACTTCAACGAGACCACGCCCGACGGCAAGTTCACGCTGAAGGAGGGCGAGTGCATGGGCGCCTGCGGGGACGCCCCGGTGCTGCTGGTGAACAATCATCACATGTGCAGCTGGATGACCACCGAGAAGATCGACCAGCTGCTGGCCGACCTGGACAAGAAATGAGCGCGCACGGACTGATCCTCGCCGGAACCGACGGCGACCGCACCTGGCGGCTCCAGGACTACGTGGCCCGTGGTGGCTACTCGGCGCTGAAGAAGATCATCGCCGACAACACCCCGCAGGACGCGATCATCGCCGAGCTCAAGACCTCGGTGCTGCGCGGGCGCGGTGGCGCCGGTTTTCCGACCGGGTTGAAGTGGAGCTTCATGCCGCGCAACTTCCCGGGCGACAAGTACCTCGCCTGCAACTCCGACGAGGGCGAGCCGGGCACCTTCAAGGATCGCGACATCCTGCGCTTCAACCCGCACAGCGTGATCGAGGGCATGGCGATCGCCGCCTACGCGATGGGCGCGACGCGCGGCTACAACTACATCCATGGCGAAATCTTCGAGATCTACCAGCGCTTCGAGGAGGCGCTCGACGAGGCCCGCGCCGCCGGCTTCATCGGTCAGAACATTCTCGGCTCCGATTTCTCCTTCGAGCTCTTCGCCCACCACGGCTATGGCGCCTACATCTGTGGCGAGGAGACCGCGCTGCTCGAATCGATCGAGGGCAAGAAGGGCCAGCCGCGGTTCAAGCCGCCCTTCCCGGCGAGCTACGGCCTGTACGGCAAGCCGACCACGATCAACAACACCGAGACCTTCGCTTCGGTGCCCTTCATCCTCAACATGGGCGGGGAGGGCTTCCTGAACCTGGGCAAGCCGAACAACGGCGGCACCAAGCTGTTCTCGGTGTCGGGCCACGTCAATCGTCCGGGCAACTACGAGGTCACCCTGGGCACGCCGTTCGCCGAGCTGCTGGAGATGGCCGGCGGCATGCGCGGCGGGCGCAAGCTCAAGGCGGTGATCCCCGGCGGCTCCTCGGCGCCGGTGCTGCCGGGCGACGTCATGATGGACTGCACGATGGACTATGACTCCATCTCCAAGGCGGGCTCGATGCTCGGCTCGGGCGCGGTCATCGTGATGGACGAGACGACCTGCATGGTCAAGGCGCTGGAGCGCCTGTCCTACTTCTACTTCGAGGAGTCCTGCGGTCAATGCACGCCCTGCCGCGAGGGCACGGGCTGGCTGTACCGCGTGGTCCATCGCATCGAGAACGGGCTCGGCCGCCCCGACGATCTCGACCTGCTCAACTCGGTCACCGCCAACATCATGGGCCGCACCATCTGCGCCCTGGGCGACGCCGCCTCGATGCCGGTGCAGAGCTTCATCAAGCACTTCGGCGCCGAGTTCGAATACCACATCGAAAACAAGAAGTGCCTCGTGCCGCCCGAAGTGCAGCACGCTGGCAGTCAAATCTACGTGAGCCCGTCATGCTAGAGATCGAAATCGACGGCAAGCAGGTCCAGGTTGCCGACGGCAGCACGGTGATGGATGCGGCCGCGGTTGCCGGCACCTACATCCCGCACTTCTGCTACCACAAGAAGCTCTCCATCGCGGCCAACTGCCGCATGTGCCTGGTGCAGGTCGAGAAGGCGCCCAAGCCGCTGCCCGCCTGCGCGACGCCGGTCACCAACGGCATGAAGGTGTGGACCCATTCCGAGGTGGCGGTGAAGGCGCAGAAGGGGGTGATGGAGTTCCTGCTCATCAACCACCCGCTCGACTGTCCGATCTGCGACCAGGGCGGCGAATGCCAGCTGCAGGACCTCGCGGTCGGCTATGGCGCGAGCGGCTCGCGCTACCAGGAAGAGAAGCGCGTCGTCATCAACAAGAACCTCGGCCCGCTGGTGTCGACCGACATGACGCGCTGCATCCACTGCACGCGCTGCGTGCGCTTCACCCAGGAAATCGCGGGTGAGATGGAGCTCGGCCAGGCCTTCCGCGGCGAGCACGCCGAGATCATGCCCTTCATCGAGAAGACGGTCGATTCCGAACTCTCGGGCAACATCATCGACCTCTGCCCGGTCGGCGCCCTCACCTCCAAGCCCTTCCGCTTCGCCGCCCGCACCTGGGAGCTGTCGCGCCGGCGCTCGGTGAGCCCGCACGATTCGCTGGGCTCGAACCTGATCGTGCAGACCAAGCACGACGTGGTCAAGCGCGTGCTGCCCTACGACAACGAAGCGCTCAACGAGTGCTGGCTCTCCGACAAGGACCGCTTCTCCTATGAGGCGCTCAACGGCGACCAGCGGCTGACTGCGCCGATGATCAAGCAGGGCGCGGAGTGGAAGCGGGTCGACTGGCAGGCGGCGCTCGAGTTCGTCGCCAATGGGCTGCGCGGCATCGCGAGGGACTACGACGCGAGCTCGATCGGCGCGCTCGCCTCGCCCCACGCCACCGTCGAGGAACTCTACCTGCTGCAGAAGCTGATGCGCGGCATGGGCTCCGACAACATCGACTTCCGCCTGCGCCAGCAGGACTTCCGCGCCGACGGCAAGCGGGCCGGTGTGCCCTGGCTGGGCATGCGGGTGGCCGAGGTCGGCGAGCTCGACCGCCTGCTGGTGGTCGGCAGTTTCCTGCGCAAGGACGCGCCGCTGCTCGCGCAGCGGGTGCGACAGGCGGCGAAGCGCGGCCTGCAGGTCAGCGCGCTCGGTCCCAACGCCGAGGAATGGCTGATTCCGGTCCGCCAGCGCGCGCTGGTCGCGCCCTCGGCGATGGTCGAGACCCTCGCCCAGGTGGTCGTCGCGCTGGCGGCCGAGAAGGGCGTCGCGGTCGGCGACGCGTTCGCGAGCGGCCTGCCGACCCGGATTTCCGACGAGGCGCGCGCGATCGCAGCGGCGCTCGCCAGCGGGCAGAGGGCCGCGATCTGGCTCGGCAGCCTCGCCGCCAGCCATCCGCGCGCGGCCGAGCTGCACGCGCTGGCGCAGGAACTCGCCCGCCTGAGCGGCGGCAGCGCCGGCTTCATCGGCAGCGCGGCGAACGAGCTCGGCGGCTATCTCGCCGGCGCCCTGCCGCAGAGCGGCGGCCTCAACGCCGGCGCGATGATCGAGCAGGCGCGCAAGGCCTACGTCCTGCTCGGCGCCGAACCCGATCTCGACTTCGCCGACCCGGTCGCGACCGGCGCCGCGCTCGATCGCGCCCAACTGGTCGTCGCCCTGAGCGCCTTCGACAGCGCTTCGCTGCGCGAGTCAGCCGACGTCATGCTGCCGATCGCTCCCTTCACCGAAACCTCCGGCACCTTCGTCAATTGCGAGGGCAGGGCGCAGAGCTTCGCCGCGGTGGCCCGCCCGCAGGGCGAGGTCCGGCCGGGCTGGAAGGTGCTGCGGGTGCTGGGCAACCTGCTCGCGCTCGAAGGCTTCGACTACGCGGATTCCGAAGCGGTGCGTGCCGATGCGCTCGGCGCCGGCGTCGACGAGCGCCTCGACAACGCGATCGAGGGTGTCATCGTCGCCAGCCACGCGACCGCGCCGGACGCGCTCGAGCGCGTCGCAGACGTGCCGATCTACTTCGCCGACCCGATCGTGCGCCGCGCCCCGTCGCTGCAGAAGACGCGCGACGCTGCGGCGCCGGTTGCGCGGATCGCGCCCGCCACCCTCGCCGCACTCGGGCTTGCCGCCGGCGATCGTGTGCGCGTCGCCGCCGGGGGGGCGGGCGTCGAGCTGGTGGCGGTGGCCGACGAGGGCCTCGCGCCCAACTGCGTGCGGGTGGCGGCGGCGCACGCCGCCACCGCGGCGCTCGGCCCGATGAGCGGCCAACTCAGCGTGGAGCGTGTCTGATGGATTCGATGCTGCAACCCGTCGCCGAGCTGTTCGGTCCCGCCTGGCCGGCGGTCTGGACGCTGCTCAAGATCATCGCGATCATCGCGCCGCTGATGCTCGCCGTCGCCTACCTGACGCTCGCCGAGCGCAAGGTGATCGGCTACATGCAGGTCCGCATCGGCCCCAACCGGGTCGGCCCCGCAGGCCTGCTGCAGCCGATCGCCGACGGCCTCAAGCTGATGTTCAAGGAGGTCATCGTCCCGAGCGGGGCCAACAAGGGGCTCTACATCCTGGGTCCGATCCTCGCCCTGGCACCCGCGCTCGCCGCCTGGGCGGTGATCCCCTTCGATGACGGCGTGGTGTTGGCGAACATCAACGCCGGGCTGCTGTTCCTGCTCGCGATCATGTCGGTCGAGGTCTATGGCGTGCTGATCGCCGGCTGGGCGTCGAACTCCAAGTACCCCTTCCTCGGCGCGATGCGTGCATCGGCGCAGATGGTGTCGTACGAGGTGTCGATGGGCTTCGCGCTGATCTGCGTGCTGCTGATCGCAGGCAGCCTCAACCTCACCGACATCGTCAATTCGCAGGGCACCGGCCGTTTCGCCGACATGGGTCTCGGCTTCCTGTCGTGGAACTGGCTGCCGCTGTTGCCGATGTTCGTGGTGTACGTGATCTCGGGTATCGCCGAAACCAACCGCGCGCCCTTCGACGTGGTCGAGGGCGAGGCGGAGGTCGTGGCCGGCCACATGGTCGAGTACTCGGGCATGGCGTTCGCGCTCTTCTTCCTCGGCGAGTACGCGAACATGATCCTGGTGTCGATGCTGACCTCGCTGCTGTTCCTCGGCGGCTGGTTGTCGCCGGTGGGCTTCCTGCCCGACGGCTTCCACTGGCTGGCGCTCAAGACCGCGTTCTTCCTGTTCCTGTTCCTGTGGGCGCGAGCGACCTTCCCCCGCTTCCGCTACGACCACATCATGCGGCTGGGCTGGAAGGTGTTCATTCCCATCACCCTCACCTGGGTGTTCGTGGTGGCGGTGTGGATGATGTCCCCGCTGTCGATCTGGAAGTAAGGAGACATCATGGGTGCCAAGGATCTGATCGGTAGCCTGTTCCTCAAGGAACTGTTCAAGGGGCTGGCGGTGACCGGGCGGCATTTCTTCGCCCGCAAGATCACCGTGCAGTTCCCGGAAGAGAAGACGCCGCAGAGCAACCGCTTCCGCGGCCTGCACGCGCTGCGTCGATACCCGAACGGAGAGGAGCGCTGCATCGCCTGCAAGCTGTGCGAGGCGGTGTGTCCCGCGATGGCGATCACCATCGAGTCGGAGCAGCGCGAGGACGGCTCGCGCCGCACCACCCGCTACGACATCGACCTGACCAAGTGCATCTTCTGCGGCTTCTGCGAGGAGGCCTGCCCGGTCGATGCGATCGTCGAGACGCGAGTGCTCGAGTATCACGGCGAGAAGCGGGGCGACCTCTACTACACCAAGCAGATGCTGCTGGCGGTGGGCGAGCGCCATGAGGCCCAGATCGCGGCCGACCGCGCACAGGACGCGAAGTACCGATAAGGGAGGGCGCTCGCGCGCCACATTCGAGAACATGGAATTCAAGACCTTCGTCTTCTACTTTCTGTCCGCGGTGATGCTGCTGGCGGCCCTGCGTGTGATCACGGTGCGCAACCCGGTGCATGCGGCGCTCTTCCTCGTGCTGACCTTCTTCAGCGCGGGCGGGATCTGGCTGCTGCTGCAGGCCGAGTTCCTCGCCGTGGTCCTGGTGCTGGTTTACGTCGGGGCGGTGATGGTGCTGTTCCTGTTCGTGGTCATGATGATCGACATCAACCTCGATCGCCTGCGCGAGCGTTTCTGGAGCTACCTGCCGGTGGGCGCCCTGGTCGGGGTGCTGCTGCTGGTCGAGATGGTGATGGTGCTCGGCGGCAGCTACTTCGGCCTCGACGAGATGCCGACGCCGGCGCCGGTGGATGCCACCTACAGCAACACCCGCGAACTCGGGCTGGTGCTCTACACCGACTATGTCTACGCCTTCGAACTCGCCGCGCTCGTGCTGCTGGTGGCGATGGTCGCCGCGGTCACGCTGACCCTGCGCAAGCGCAAGGGCGTGAAGTACCTCGACCCGGCGGCGCAGATCTCGGTGCGCGCCGAGGACCGGATCGAAGTGCTGAAGATGCCGGCCGAGAAGGAATAAGAATCCGCGCGAACAAGAACCGCGCCGGCGGGGAGCCGGCGCGATCAGGGAGTCACAGATGCTTTCGCTTTCCCATTACCTCATCCTGGGCGCGATCCTGTTCGCGATCAGCGTGGTCGGTATCTTCCTCAACCGGAAGAACCTGATCGTCCTGATGATGGCCATCGAGCTGATGCTGCTCGCGGTCAACATGAATTTCATCGCTTTTTCGCACTATCTCGGTGACATCGCCGGACAGGTATTCGTTTTCTTCATCCTCACCGTCGCAGCGGCGGAGGCGGCAATCGGTCTGGCGATCATCGTCATCCTGTTCCGCAACCTGCGCTCGATCCACGTGGATGATCTCGGCAGCCTCAAGGGTTAAGGACGCGTCGCGATGACGGACATGCAGAAGCTCTATCTCCTCGTGCCCCTGGCGCCGCTCGCCGGGGCGATCCTCGCCGGCCTGTTCGGCCGCCTCATCGGCCGCACCGGCGCGCACATCGTCACCATCCTCGGCGTGGCGGTGGCCTTCGTCGCCTCGGTGGTGATCTACCAGGACGTGGCCGCGGGCAACACCTTCAACGGCACGGTGTACACCTGGCTGCAGTCGGGCGGCATCAACTTCGAGGTCGGCTTCCTGATCGACTCGCTGACCGTGATGATGATGCTGGTGGTCACCTTCGTGTCCCTGATGGTGCACATCTACACCATCGGCTACATGGCCGAAGACCCGGGCTACCAGCGCTTCTTCAGCTACATCTCGCTGTTCACCTTCTCCATGCTGATGCTGGTGATGTCGAACAACTTCCTGCAGCTGTTCTTCGGCTGGGAAGCGGTGGGCCTGGTGTCCTACCTGCTGATCGGTTTCTGGTACGAGCGGCCGACCGCGATCTACGCCAACCTGAAGGCCTTTCTGGTCAACCGCGTGGGCGACTTCGGCTTCCTGCTCGGCATCGGCCTCATCGTCGCCTACGCCGGCAGCCTCGATTACGTCGAGGTGTTCGCCAAGGCCGATGAGCTCGCCGGCGGCGAGATGGCCTATACCGGCTGGCCGCTGATGACGGCGATCTGCATCTGCCTGTTCATCGGCGCGATGGGCAAGTCCGCCCAGGTGCCGCTGCACGTCTGGCTGCCCGACTCGATGGAAGGCCCGACGCCGATCTCGGCGCTGATCCACGCCGCGACCATGGTGACCGCCGGCATCTTCATGGTGGCGCGCATGTCGCCGCTGTTCGAACTGTCCGATACCGCGCTCTCCTTCGTGCTGGTGATCGGCGCGACCACCGCGCTGTTCATGGGCTTCCTCGGCATCGTGCAGAACGACATCAAGCGGGTGGTGGCCTATTCCACCCTCTCCCAGCTCGGCTACATGACCGTCGCGCTCGGCGTGTCGGCGTATTCCGCCGCCGTGTTCCACCTGATGACCCACGCCTTCTTCAAGGCGNNCAGGACATGCGCAACATGGGCGGCCTGCGCAAGTACATGCCGATCACCTGGATCACCTCGCTGCTCGGCTCGCTCGCGCTGATCGGCTTCCCCTTCTTCTCCGGCTTCTACTCGAAGGACTCGATCATCGAGGCGGTGCACGCGTCCACCATCCCGGGCGCCGGCTATGCCCTGTTCTGTGTGCTGCTGGGCGTGTTCGTCACCGCCTTCTACTCGTTCCGCATGTACTTCCTGGTGTTCCACGGCGAGGAGCGCTTCGGCAAGGGCCATGCGCATCACGACCACCACGGGGACCACGACGACGAGGAGCCTTCGGCCGACCACCACCACGGCCTCGCCCCGGGGCAGAAGCCGCACGAGTCGCCGTGGGTGGTGACGCTGCCGCTGATCCTGCTCGCGGTGCCGTCGGTGGTGATCGGCTACTTCACCATCGAGCCGATGCTGTTCGGCGACTGGTTCAAGGACGTGATCTTCGTCGGCGACAACCACGTCGGCCTGAAGGAGCTCGCGGCGAACTTCCATGGCCCGGCCGCGATGGCCCTGCACGGCCTGCAGACCGCCCCCTTCTGGCTCGCGCTCGCCGGTGTCGCGCTGGCCTGGTTCTTCTACATGAAGCGCCCCGACATCCCGGCGGCGATCCAGCGCACCTTCAGGCCGATCCACGCCCTGCTGGAGAACAAGTACTTCTTCGACCGTTTCAACGAGATCGTCTTCGCCGGCGGCTCGCTGCGGCTCGGCAAGGCCTTGTGGAAGGGGGGCGATCGCGGCCTCATCGATGGCGTGATCGTCAATGGCTCGGCACGGCTGGTGGGCTGGATTGCGCAGATCTCGCGCCTGTTCCAGTCGGGCTACATCTACCAGTACGCCTTCACCATGATCATCGGCGTGTTCATCCTGCTCACCTTCTGGTTCAACCGCGGCTAAGCAGATGACACACGTTCAGGGACGGATGAATAACAAGATCGAACGCGCCGCCCACGGCGCAATCAACGGAAAGCAACGATGACGGACATTCCCTTCCTCAGTCTGGCGATCTGGGTGCCGATTATCGGCGGGCTGCTGGTGCTCGCGACCGGTTCGGACCGCAACGCGCCGCTGGCGCGCATGCTCGCCCTGGCGGTGGCCATCGCCGGCTTTGCCGTGACCATTCCGCTCTATACCGGCTTCGACCCGGGCACGAGCGCGATGCAGTTCCAGGAGCTGTCGTCCTGGGTGCCCCGCTTCAACATCAACTACCACCTTGGCGTCGACGGCATCTCGGTGCTGTTCGTGCTGCTCAACGCCTTCATCACCATCATCGTGGTGGTGGCCGGCTGGCAGGTGATCCAGGACAAGGTGGGGCAGTACATGGCCGCCTTCCTGATCATGTCCGGCCTGATGAACGGAATCTTCTCCGCGCTCGACGGCGTGCTCTTCTACGTCTTCTTCGAGGCCTCGCTGATCCCGCTCTACCTGATCATCGGCGTGTGGGGCGGCCCCAACCGGGTGTATGCGGCGATCAAGTTCTTCCTCTACACGCTGTTCGGCTCGCTGCTGATGCTGATCGCGCTGCTCTACCTGTTCATGGAGTCCGGCGGCAGCTTCAGCATCCTCGACTGGCACCAGGTGCCGCTTCCGATCGAGCCGCAGATCCTCGTCTTCCTCGCCTTCCTGGTCGCCTTCGGGGTGAAGGTGCCGATGTGGCCGGTGCACACCTGGCTGCCCGACGCCCACGTCGAGGCGCCCACCGGCGGCTCGGTGGTGCTGGCGGCGATCGCGCTGAAGCTCGGCGCCTACGGCTTCCTGCGCTTCTCGCTGCCGATCGTGCCGGATGCGGCGCAGCAGCTCGCGCCCTTCGTGATCGCGCTGTCGCTGATCGCGGTGATCTACATCGGCTTCGTCGCCCTCGTGCAGACCGACATGAAGAAGCTGGTGGCCTACTCCTCGATCGCCCACATGGGCTTCGTGACCCTCGGCTTCTTCATGTTCAACACCCTCGGCATCGAGGGCGCGCTGATCCAGATGATCTCGCACGGCTTCGTCTCGGGCGCGATGTTCCTCTGCATCGGCGTGCTCTACGACCGACTGCACTCGCGCGAGATCGCCGATTACGGCGGCGTGGTGCATCGCATGCCGAAGTTCGCGACCTTCTTCATGCTGTTCGCGATGGCCAACGCCGGCCTGCCGGGCACCTCCGGCTTCGTCGGCGAGTTCATGGTGGTGCTGGGCGCGGTGGAGTACAACTTCTGGATCGCCTTCGCCGCCGCGACGACGATCATCATCGGCGCCGCCTACACCCTGTGGATGTACAAGCGGGTGGTGTTCGGCAAGGTCGCGAATCCGCACGTCGACAAGCTCGAGGACATCAACGGCCGCGAGTTCGCCTTCCTGCTCGTCCTGGCGCTGTGCGTGCTCGGCATGGGCCTCTATCCCTTCCCGTTCGCCGAAGTGATGCACGCCTCGGTGGATGAACTCCTGCGGCATGTCGCCGTGAGCAAGCTCTGAGCCTGGCTCCGGCCTCCAGCGCAGACGAGACACTTAACGGACTGGTCAGAAGATGAACTTCGTCGTACCCGACTTCTACCCCGCAGCGGCCGAGATCTTCGTGGCCGTGATGGCCCTGGTGATCATGCTGGCGAGCACCTTCGCGCGGTCGATCGCGCGCGGCCTCGCCTATACGCTGACCCAGCTCACCCTGATCGCGGCGGCCTTCATCACCATCTTCACGATGCAGGGGGAGGTGGTCTACACCTTCAACAACCTCTTCGTCGGCGACCTGATGGGTGACTTCCTCAAATTGCTCATCTACTTCTCGATGGCGGCGGCGCTGGTCTACGGGCGGGCTTACCTGAACGATCGCAACATCGACAAGCCCGAGTATTACCTGCTGGCGCTGCTGATGACGCTCGGCATGATGGTGATGGTGAGCGCCAACCACATGCTGCCGATGTACCTCGGCCTCGAGATGATGTCGCTCGCGCTCTACGCGATGGTGGCCTTCGACCGCGAATCGGTGCGCTCGACCGAGGCGGCGATGAAGTACTTCGTGCTCGGCTCGTTCGCTTCCGGTCTGCTCCTGTACGGCATGTCGATGGTCTACGGTGCGACCGGTTCGCTCGAGTTCTCGGGGATCGCGCAGTCGATCTACAACCAGGCGGCGAACGAGACCGTGCTGGTGTTCGGGCTGGTGTTCCTGGTGGCCGGCATCTGCTTCAAGCTCGGCGTCGTGCCCTTCCACATGTGGGTGCCCGACGTCTATCAGGGGGCGCCGACCGCCGTGACGATGGTGATCTCGGCGGCGCCGAAGCTCGCCGCCTTCGCGCTCGCGGTGCGCTTGCTGATCTGGGCGCTGTTCGACCTCGCCGAACAGTGGCAGACCATGCTCATGCTGGTGGCGGTCGCCTCGATCGTGCTCGGCAACCTCGCCGCGATCGCGCAGCAGAACATCAAGCGCATGCTGGCCTACTCGGGCATCTCGCACATGGGCTTCGTCCTGCTCGGCCTGCTCGCCGGGGTGGTCGAGGGCGACCGGCACTTCGCTCTCAACGCCTACAGCTCGGCGATGTTCTACGCCGTCGCTTACGTGCTGATGAGCCTGGCGTCCTTCGGCATGGTGATCCTGCTCTCGCGCGCCGGCTTCGAGGCCGAGAACATCGACGACTTCAAGGGCCTCAACAAGCGCAGCCCGTGGTTCGCCGCGATGATGATGTTCGTGATGTTCTCGATGGCGGGCATCCCCTTCTTCGTCGGCTTCTTCGCCAAGCTGTCGGTGCTGCAGGCGGTGGTCGCGGCCAACTATTTCTGGCTCGCGGTGGTCGCCGTCGTGATGTCGGTGATCGGCGCCTTCTACTACCTGCGCGTGGTGAAGGTGATGTACTTCGACGCCCCGGTCGACACCACGCCGCTGAAGGCGGCGCCCGCCGAGGTCCGCGTGCTGCTGTCGGCCAACGGGCTGGCGATCGCCGCGCTCGGCATCGCGCCGCAGGCCCTGATGTCGCTGTGCGCCTACGCGCTGCTCGCATCGCTGTAAGGCGATGAGCGCGCGGGAGGGGGACGCGGCAGAGCCGCTGGCGGAGACCATGCTCGACAGCGAGCGGGTATTCGACGGCGCGCTCCTGAAGGTGCATCGCGATCGGGTGCGACTACCCGATGGTCGTGAGGGCCGGCGCGAGTACATCCGCCACCCCGGTGCGGTCGTCGTCGTCGCCAGCCTGCCCGACGGCCGGCTGGTGTTCGAGCGCCAGTTCCGCTATCCGCTGGGGCGCGCCTTCCTCGAGCTGCCCGCGGGCAAGATCGATCCCGGCGAGCCCGTCCTCGCCTGCGCGCAACGCGAATTGCGCGAGGAGACCGGTTACCTCGCCCGCGAGTGGGAACACCTCGGGGTGATGCATCCGTGCATCGGCTATTCGGACGAGCGCATCGAGATCTTTCTCGCGCGCGAGCTCGAAGCGGTCGGCCACGCGTGGGACGAGGGCGAATTCCTCGAGATCCTCAGCCTCGGCGTGGAAGAAGCCGAGGCAGCGGTGCACGACGGGCGAATCACCGACGGCAAGACGATCGCCGCGCTATTTCGCGCGCTCCCGATCCTGCGCGCTGGGCGCTGAGCCCGGCGCTGACGGGCGCGGTCCACGGAAGGGCGAGCGCTCCTCCAGTTCATCCAGATAGAAGTCGATGCCTGCGCGTTCTCGCGCGAGGTAGCGGTCGACCGCGTCGCGAAAGCGCGGATCCGCGATCCAGTGCGCGGAGCAGGTCTTCACCGGCAGCAGGCCGCGCGAGAGCTTGTGCTCGCCCTGGGCGCCGCCCTCGAAGCGCCGCAGGCCGCGGTCAATGCAATATTCGATCGCCTGGTAGTAGCAGAGCTCGAAGTGCAGGAAAGGCAGCGCTTCCTGGGCACCCCAGTAGCGGCCGTAGAGCGCCTCGTGGTCGCACAGGAAGAAGGCGGCGGCTAGCGGCACGCCGTCGCGCTCCGCCAGCAGCAGGCGCACCGACTCGGGCTGGCTGCGGGCGAGCTCTACGAAGAAAGCCTCGCTGAGATAGGGTGTGGAGCGGTGCAGGGCGTAGGTGCGCGCATAGCAGCGGTAGAAGAAGCCCCAGTCGGCGGGCTTCGCCTCCTGACCGCTCAGCCATCGCATGGCGAGTCCGTGCTCAGCCGCGCGGCGGCGCTCCTGACGGATCTTCTTGCGCTTGGCGTGGTTGAGTGCGCCGAGAAAGTCGGCAAAGTGCGCGTAACCCGTGTTTTGCCAGTGGAACTGCACGCCGCGGCGCAGCAGCAGGCCCGCGTCGGCGAGCGCCGAAGTCTCTTCGGCGCGCGGCAGCAGGAGATGGAAGGACGACCAGCCGCTGCGCGCGGCCAGCGCGAGCACCTCGCCCAGCAGCTGGCGGCGGGCGGCCTCGTCTGCGGCGAGCAGGCGGGCGCCGGGTACCGGCGTGAAGGGGATGGCCGCCGTCCACTTCGGATAGTAGTCGAGGCCCGCGCGCTGGTAGGCCTCGGCCCAGGCCCAGTCGAACACGTACTCGCCGAAGGAGTGGTGCTTTTCGTAGAGCGGCAGCGCGGCCACGAGCGCGCCGTCGCGCCAGAGGGTGGCGTGATGGGGCAGCCAGCCGGTGCGCGGACCCACGCAGCCGGTGCGCTCGAGCAGGTCGAGGTAGGCGTGGCGGGTACAGGGCTGACCACCGTGCAGCGCATCCCACGCCGGGGCGGGCACGTCGGCGATCGCGTCGAACAGCAGGAATCCGTTTCGCTGGGGCATGGGCGAGTGTGAGCGGGGCGGCGGCGCCGCATTTTCGGGCAGGGCGACCTTACGCTGTCGCGGCCGGCACTTGCAAGCACCATCCACCGTTTATCCACAGGCTTTCCCCCGCTGGATGTGGGCGATCGTCTGGTCGCCGGGGCTGCACCGGGCGCGCGGCGAAGCGGTATAGTTCCGCTCCATGGACACCACGCTCAGACCTCCGCTCACCGTCGCCGTCGCCCAGTTGAACCCGATCGTGGGCGACCTCGCCGGCAACGCCGATCGCATCATCGCCGCCTGCGCCGAGGCGCGCGCGGCCGGCGCCGACCTCTTGCTCACGCCCGAACTCGCCTTGTCGGGCTATCCGCCCGAGGACCTGCTGCTGCGTCCGGACTTCTACCGCGCCTGCGCGCGCGAGCTCGCGCGCATCGCCGCGGCCACCGAGGGCCTGTGCGTGGTGGTGGGCCACCCGGGCGAGGTCGGCGCGAGCTGGCACAACATGGCGACCGTGATCCGCGAGCGGACGGTGATCGCCGAGTATCAGAAGCATCTGCTGCCGAACTACGAGGTGTTCGACGAGGAGCGCTACTTCGAGCCGGGCGACGCGGCCTGCGTGTTCGAGCACCGCGGCTACCGCATCGGGGTCACGATCTGCGCCGACCTTTGGGAACCCGGGCCGAGCGCCGCCGCGCGCGAGGCGGGTGCGGAGCTGCTGCTGGCGCTGAACGCCTCGCCCTATCACATGGACAAGCAGCGCGTGCGGGTGCAGGTGCTGCGCGACCGTGTCAGCGAGATCCGGCTTCCGGTGCTGTATTGCAACATGGTGGGCGGCCAGGATGAGCTGGTGTTCGACGGCGCGTCGTTCGCGCTCGACCGCGACGGCCGGCTCGCCTATCAGGCGGCATCCTTCGAGGAGAGGCTCGACCTCGTGCGCTACCAGGACAATGCCTGGCAATCCGAGATCCATGCCCGGCCGCGCCTGCTCGAGGCCGAAGTCTACGAGGCGCTCAAGACCGGGGTGCGCGACTATCTGGACAAGAACCGCTTCCCCGGCGTCATCATCGGCTTCTCGGGTGGCCTCGACTCCGCGCTGACGCTCGCGGTGGCGGTCGACGCGCTCGGCGCCGAGCGGGTCCGGACGGTGATGATGCCCTCGCCCTACACCGCGCAGATGAGCCTCGACGATTCGCTCCAGATGGCCGAAGGGCTCGGCGTGCGCTACGACGTGATCGAGATCGAGCCCGCGATGCAGACCTTTGCCGGCCTGCTCGATCCCTTCTTCGCCGGCCTGCCGCCCGACGCCACCGAGGAGAACCTGCAGGCGCGGATCCGCGGCATGCTGGTGATGGCGCTGTCCAACAAGACCGGCTGGATCGTGCTCACGACCGGCAACAAGAGCGAGATGGCGACCGGCTACGCGACCTTGTACGGTGACATGGCGGGCGGTTTCGCGGTGCTGAAGGATCTCTACAAGACCTTCGTCTACCGGCTCGCCAACTGGCGCAACTCGGTCAGCCCGGTGATCCCGCAGAACATCATCGACCGCCCGCCGTCGGCGGAGTTGCGGCCGGACCAGAAGGATCAGGACAGCCTGCCGCCCTACGACGTGCTGGACGCGATCATCGAGGCCTACATGGAGCGCGACGAGTCGCCGCGCGAGATCATCGCCGCCGGCTACCCTGAGGCCGAGGTCAGGCGCACCGTCTCCCTGCTCAAGCGCAACGAGTACAAGCGGCGCCAGGCGCCGGTCGGCATTCGCGTGACCCAGCGCGCCTTCGGCAGGGACTGGCGTTATCCGATAACATCCCGTTACCAGGACGAGTTCTGAACCGTTCCGCCAACCAGGAGATGTGGATGAAGAAAGTCGAGGCCATCATCAAACCCTTCAAGCTCGACGAGGTGCGCGAGGCCCTGTCCGAAGTCGGTATCGCGGGGCTCACCGTCACCGAGGTGAAGGGTTTCGGCCGCCAGAAGGGGCATACCGAGCTCTATCGTGGCGCCGAGTACGTGGTGGATTTCCTGCCCAAGATCAAGATCGAGATCGTGCTCACCGACGACATGGTCGAGCAGGCGGTGGAGGCGATCGTGAGGGCTGCCCACACCGGCAAGATCGGCGACGGCAAGATCTTCGTGATGCCGGTCGAGCAAGTGATCCGCATCCGCACCGGCGAGACCAACGAGGCCGCGATCTGAGCGCGCCGGATCCTTCCTAGGGGCGCTGGGTCGGCTTCTGCGCCCGCATCAGCACCAGCAGCGCGCCGGCGCCGCCGTCGTGCGGTCCCGCTTGGCAGAAGGCGAGGATCTCCTCGCGCTGGGCGAGCCAGCCGCGCGACAACGCCTTCAGCACCGAGAAACGGCCGGGCGAGCCGTTGCCCTTGCCGTGGATCACCCGGATGAAGCGGTGGCCGCGCTGCAGGCTGGCGGCGAGGTACTGGGTGAGGGCGGTGCGGGCCTCGTCCCGATTGAGCCCGTGCAGGTCGAGCTGACCTTGCAGCGTCCATCGGCCGCGACGCAGGTCGCCGAGGATGCGGCGGGGCAGCCCCGGCCGCAGGAACACGGTCTCGTCGCCCATCTCGAGCCGGTCCTCGAGGGTGAAGGGCGCCGACAGCGACTCGTCGAGCGCCGCACGTTCGTCGGCCTCGTGCTTGAGCGGCACCGGCAGCGGGGGCGGCACCTCGAGCGGCACCCGGTTGCGGTCGTCGATCGGCTTCGCGCCGCGCGTCATGTGGCGGAACAGCGCGCCGGGATCGGCGCGATCGACCTCCGGCGGCAGGGTCGCCCAGGCGACGTCCACCGCGTCGGCGAAATCGGCGTGCCGACTCGGCGTGTCCTGGCCGCGCAGCGGCCGCCCGCGGCTGGCGGGCAACAGCTCGACGCGGCCGCTGTCGCGCAGCGGCGTGACGTCCGCATAGGCGGCGCGCAGCGGGTCGGCCGGCACAGGGGCGGGCGTCGCCGCCTCCTCCGCTTCGTTCGCCCGCGGGCGGGGCAGGGGCGCGGGGCGCGGCCGTTCGATGAGCGCGCGGTCGCCGTCGTCGATCGGACGCACCGCGCCGACCGCCTTCAGGAAGAGCGCCCGCTCGGCGGCGTCGATGTCCACGTCATCTACGGCGGCTGGCGGCGGGGCGGCCTTCGTTGCGCCGTCCCGGCCGCGCGCCGTGTCCGCCGGCTGCTGTCGCGCGCCGGCCCTCCAGTCGCGCAGGGCGGCGAAGGGGTTCGCGGCCTCGCGCCTGCGGTTCGCCTTGCCCATCGCTTCAGCCGGCGAGCGCGTCCAGGTAGCGCTCGGCGTCGAGCGCCGCCATGCAGCCGGTGCCGGCGGACGTCACCGCCTGGCGATACACGTGGTCCTGCACGTCGCCGGCGGCGAACACCCCCGGGATGCTGGTCTGCGTCGCATTGCCGTCGCGGCCGCCCTGGGTGATCAGGTAGCCGGTGGCGTCCATCTCGAGCTGGCCCTTGAAGAGCTCGGTGTTGGGGCGATGGCCGATCGCCACGAACACGCCCTTCAGCGCAATTTCGCGGGTCGCCCCGGTCTCGACGTCCTTGATGCGCATCCCGGTCACCCCGCTGTCGTCGCCGAGGACCTCGTCGAGCACCGACTCGAGCGCGAGCTCGATGCGGCCTTCGGCCACCCGCTGCATCAGCTTGTCGACCAGGATCTTCTCGGCGCGGAACTTGTCGCGGCGGTGGACCAGGGTCACCTTGCTGGCGATGTTGGCGAGATAGAGCGCCTCCTCGACCGCGGTGTTGCCGCCGCCGATCACCGCCACCTCCTGCTTGCGGTAGAAGAAGCCGTCGCAGGTCGCGCAGGCGGAGACGCCGCGGCCCATGAACTTCTCCTCCGAGGGCAGGCCGAGATACATCGCGCTCGCCCCGGTGGCGATGACCAGGGCGTCGCAGGTGTAGCTGCCGCTGTCACCTTCGAGGCGGAAGGGCCGCTCCTGCAGCGCCACGGTGTGGATGTGGTCGAACACCATCTCGGTGTTGAAGCGCTCGGCATGCTTCTGGAAGCGGGCCATGAGGTCGGGGCCGAGCACGCCGTCGGCGTCGGCCGGCCAGTTGTCGACGTCGGTCGTGGTCATCAGCTGGCCGCCCTGGGCGATGCCGGTGATCAGCACCGGGTTCAGGTTCGCACGTGCGGCATAGACGGCCGCGGTGTAGCCGGCGGGGCCGGAGCCGAGGATCAGCAGGCGGGCGTGTTTGGTGGTCATGAGGCGCGTATCCGGCGGATTGAGGACGAGCGGCATTATAGCCGAGCGCAAATGCGCGCCCGGCTATCGGTCCGATGAACGCGGTCGATCGCGGGCCGACGCGCGCACCGCGAGCCGGCGCGCGGCGCAGCGAGGCCGATCGTTTATACTTGCTCGCGAATCCCTCGAAGCTTCCGGCCCTTCGCGCCCAAACGTTTTCCGGAGTCCCCATGAGTCAGTCCGCCGCCGTGTCTACGATCGCGCTGAAGACCTTTCCGCTCTTTCAGGGCCTGCCCGAAGACGAGCTGGCCTCCATTGCGCGCGTCGCGATGATGCGCCGCATTCCGCGCAACCAGTCGGTCGTGCGCGAGGGGGATCATTCCGACTTCGTCTATTTCGTGCTCACCGGCAGCCTGAAGGTCATCGTCAGCGACGAGGACGGGCGCGAAGTGATCCTGTCCATCCTCGGCCAGGGCGAGTTGTTCGGCGAGATGAGCATGTTCGGCGAACAGCCGCGCTCGGCCTCGGTGACCGCGGTGATGCCGTCCGACCTTGTGGTGATCGCCAAGCAGGATTTCCGCCGCATCCTGCAGGAGAACTTCGAGATCGCCTGGCGGATCATGACCAATCTCGCCGAGCGCCTGCGCAACGCCGACCGCAAGATCGAAAGCCTCGCGCTGATGGACGTGTACGGCCGCGTCGCGCGCCTGCTGATCGACATGGCCGAGGAGGTCGATGGCAAGACCGTGGTCGTGCGCAAGATCTCCAAGCAGGACATCGCGCGCATGATCGGCGCCTCGCGCGAGATGGTGAGCCGGGTGATGAAGGACCTCGGCAACCAGGGGCTGATCGCCGAAACGCCGAACGGGATCGTGCTCTGCGAGCGCCTCGGGCAGATCTGAGAACGCGGGCGCGGCGGCGCGCCTCATGATCTCGGTTTGTGTCGCGGGCCGAGGCGGGGCGGTGAAGGCGCGGGCAATCGCATATAATCGCGCCTTGTCTCATCCCGGCTTCATGGCCGTTCAACGATGCAGTCTCGCTCCTCCCGCTCCCAGCCCCTTCCCGAAAAGATCTCCCTTCTGCTGCAGGAAGCGCGCTGGCTGATCCTCGGCGTCATGTCCCTCTACGTTGGCATCATCCTGCTCGGCTACAGCAAGGCCGACCCCGGATGGTCGCACGCCGCCGAGGTCGCGCGCGTCGCCAACCCGGGGGGGCGCTTCGGCGCCTGGCTGGCCGATCTCCTCCTGTACCTGTTCGGCGTGTCCGCGTGGTGGTGGGTGGTCTTCCTCGGCTACGGCCTGCTGTGGGGTTTTCGCCGGCTCAAGAACCGGGTGGTGCTCGACCGCCGCTCCTTCTTCTTCGTCTTCGCCGGCTTCCTCGTCGTGCTGCTGACCAGCAGCGCGCTCGAGTACCTGCGTTTTCACGACCATGGCGCGGCCATTCCGCTCGAACCGGGCGGGCTGCTCGGCATGGAGCTCGGCCTGCTGC
>JRYI01001180.1_pt1 | contig 22995 bp, 19 predicted proteins | sample 235361 | NCBI WGS metagenome assembly JRYI01 (sample SAMN03074212, study PRJNA261471) | activated sludge metagenome | biome: Common Effluent Treatment Plant; feature: Wastewater; material: Activated sludge; isolation source: activated biomass in a lab-scale reactor treating industrial wastewater at...
CGTTGGTTGGGCGTCTCGATGAACCCGCCGGTGCCCACAACCGAGCCGCCGGAGAACTGCACCATCCCCACATCGAGCGCGTCGGAAGTGACCTGATAGATCTCGTCCATCGAGATGTTGTAGGTGGCCAGCTTTTCCGGGTCCACCAGAACCTGCGGCATCTGTATCTGCTCGCCCCACATGGCGACATTGGCCACGCCCGGCACGCGCAGCAGGCGATCCCTGATCTTCCAGTAGGTGATCATGGATAGCTCCATGACCGAATACTGATCCGAGGAGATGCCGACCTTCAGCGTGCGGGCGGTAGACGACAGCGGCGGCATGATGACCGGCGGCGCGGCCCACGTGGGCAGTTGCGGGGCGGCGATGGCCAGCCGCTCCTGCACCAGTTGGCGGGCGATGATCAGGTCGGTTCCCGGCTCAAAGATGAGCAGGATCGACGAGAGCTGCTCAACCGACTTCGAGCGCATCACGTCGAGGTTGGGCACCCCGTTGAGCGTGTTCTCCAACGGGATGGTGACAAGGGCCTCGACCTCGGCTGAGGAGAGGCCCAGCGACGGTGTCTGAATCTCCACCCGGGGCGGGGCGAATTCGGGGAAAACGTCCACCGGCATCGTTTGCAGCCGGATGACGCCGAACAACACCAGCACCACCGCAGTGAAGACCACCAGGTATCGGAACCTGAGGCTCATTGCGACGATCCACGTCATGATGTTCATTTTCCAATCCCCGTATCGGCTCCGTACAACTCAGGCACGCCGACGGTAGCCACCATCGTGCCCACCGGCGGGCCGTCCAACAAGACCGCCAGATCGCCCTCGACATACTCGACTGTCACCGGATGGCGCGTGAAAACGAGTGGTTCGGGGCTGATATAGATCCAGGTATCGCCGTTCAGATCATAGATCAGGGCCGAATAGGGGACGACCAGCCGTCTGTCGCCGCTGCCGGCGACAGAAAGTTTGACGCGCACGCCCTGACCGGGGGTCAGATTGTGATTCGCGGCCTTCACCTGGTAATAGAGCGTCGAGGCATTGCTCGCGCCGTCGTCGTCGTCCTCAACGTCGCCGATGTCGTCCGCGTCGAGCACGTCCGCCTCCAGCTCCTCGTCGTCGTCGTCCTCGTCGTCGTCATCCATGGTTACGATCCGCGCCGGCTGCCCCTGGGCCACCTTGGCCATATCGCCCGCGGTCAGGGGCACGCGGACCCGGATCAGTCCCTGTGCGTCCGCGGCGGCCTGGGCTTTCTCGACCATGCCGCTGACCATGAGTTCGCGCGTGACGATCTCCTCGGTGAGCGCGACCGTCTGAATCCCCAGCCTTTGGGCCGCGCGCTCAGTCAGGGTCACGCGATTTAGCCCCGTTTCGGCAATCGGCTCGACAACCGCCGGCGCTTCCTTGGCCGTTGCCTCCTCTGCCCCGGAGCCGGTGCACCCCACTGCTGCGAGGCTGAAGATGATCACGATTCCAACTATCCACAGAATATGACGTTTCATCTCAATCGCTCCTTTGTCATCCGGCATTTGAATAACCGGAACTTGTAATAGGGCGAGCTTCCTGGTCGTTTATCGATCAGGAAGCCAGCGCGCCCTCCTCCGCGACGATCGCGGGCTTCTCGGGCGCGGGGCTGGAGCCGAACCGCAGGAAAAGGGCCGGCAAGACAAACAGGTTCAGGATGGTCGCGGTGATGAGGCCGCCCAGGACAACGACGGCCATCGGCTGGAGCATCTCGGTGCCGGCTCGTTGCCCGGCGAACACCAGCGGCAAAAGAAACACGGCCGTCACTGCCGCCGACGTCAGGATTGCCCCCAGTTGGTCGCTTGCCCCGCGCAGGGCGAGGTCCCGCCCAAAAGCAGCGCCTTCATGCGCTTCGAGCCGGCGATAATGGATAAGCAGCGAGACGCCGTTGCGCACGGCAAGCGCCAGCACCATCATCAGCCCAAAAAGCGAGCCGAGGGAGACGATCCCGCCGCTGAGGAGAATGGCGACGACGCCGCCCACCAGCGCAGCGGGCATCGTCAGCAAAACCAGCGCGGCCAGCCGCCAGCTCCAGATACCGGCTTGCAACAACAGCAGGATGCCGATGAGGGCCACCAGCGCGACGATCAGGATGCGTTGGTTGGCGGTCTGTTGTTCGGCCGAAATACCCAATACCTCGGTATGGTATTCGAAGGGGATATCTACCCCCGCCAGGTTACGGTTGATGTCATCTATGACGGAGACCAGTGAGCGGCCGCTCACATCGGCGCGCACATCCACGAAGCGGGAGACGGCATCGCGCCGAATGACGACCGGCGAAGGCACCACGCGCACGTCGGCCAATTCATCCAGCCGAACCTGCCCGACAGGGGTATCAATGAGCAACTCGTTCACGTCCGTCAGGTTATTCCGTACCTCAGGCACGCCCCAGACCACGATGTCGAATACCTTCTGTTCCTCATAGAGATTGCCCACGCGCAGGCCCGACAGCAGTGTCGTGGCCGCCCGCCGAACCTCTCCGGGTTTGATCTGGTATTGCTCGGCTGCTGCCAGGTCTACCTCGATCTCGACCTGAGGCTCCTCCACGATGGCATCGGTGCGTATGTTGACGAGACCGTCGATGCCCATCAGTGCCGCTTCCACTTCCCGCGCTTTCTGGCGCAAGACACCCAGATCGACACCGTAGATACGCACGGCGACGTCATGCCCCGCGCCCAGCAGCGCCTCGCCCAGCCGCTCCGGCTGATAAGTCTCCACGGAGTGCCGCAACCCCGGATAGCTGTCGATGGCGCCCTCAATCGCGGCCAGCGTCGTATCGTGATCGGCCCCCGCTTCCAGGCTGACCCAAATCTCGCCGGAGTTGATGCCGACTACCTGATCGCCTGTCACAGCGCGCCCTACCTCGAAGCCCACGTTATGCGTGCCGGGAAGGGCCTTAATTTCTTCGCCGACCTGTGTCATGATCCGGTTCATCTCCAGCCGCGATGTTCCCGGCGGCCCTTCCCACTTGATCAGCAGGTCCGTCTGTTTGAAGGCGGGAATCGGCGAAAGCTCCAGGAACGGCACGATGGCCGCGCCAATCAGAACGGCGATGATGGCCGCGATCAGCATCGGATAGGCCGCGCCGACGCTCCCCGACAACAGGCGCTCATAGCCGCGGCGCAGCGCGCCCACAACCGGCGATTCGCGCCGCTCGGCCGAGCCGTTACCCATGAGCAGCAGGCAGAGGGCCGGCGTCACAGTCAGGGCCACCAGCATGGAAACGACAATGGCCAGCAGATAGGAAGTCACGAGCGGCTGGAAGAACACGCCCGACAACCCCTGCAAGAGAAACACCGGCATTACGACAAGCACGATGATCAGCGTGGCATAGACGATCGGCCCGCGCGTCTCGGCCGCGGCGTCCACGATGACGGCCATGACCGATCGTTCGCTGCCGTCCTCGTGTCGCTGCCGCAGTCGCTTCCTTATAGTGTCGGTGTCGATGATGGCGTCATCGATCAGGATCGTGAGCGCCATCAGCAGGCCCGACAGGGTGAGCGCGTTGAAGCCGGCGCCGCGCGCGTTCAATATCAGCCCGGCCACCACCAGCGACAGCGGCACGGCCACGATACCGATCAACGTCGCTCGCCAACTCCACGAGAAGACCAGCAACACCGCCGCCGCCAGAGCCGCGCCGATGAGCAGGAGCGTGCCCAGATTACCGAGCGCCTGCTCGATGTAGTTGGCCGGGCGGAACACGGTCGAATCGATCTGCATCCCGGTCAGGCCCGGNNAGCAGCCCGTCCGTGCCGTTGACTGTCACCTTGGCCAGGTCCTCGGCCGATGAGATGGGCAGAAGATGGCGGATGGTCAGCCGTTGGTTCGGGGTGTCGATCCAGCCTGCTGTTCCCGGCGATGAGGACTCCAGGAAGCTCAGCGGCGACACCCAGAGGGCCTCGCCCGCGGTAGCGATCACCTGGTCGAGCGTCACCCCGGCGGCGTTCAACCGGGCAGGATCAACCTGCACCTGAAGCTGGCGCTCCCGTTCGCCCCAGATGGCGACATTGGCCACGCCGGGCACGCCCATCAGACGCGGCTTGATGTTCCACTTGGCCAGCACGCCGATCTCGATGGGCGTCAATGTGTCCGAGGAAAGGCCGACCATCATGACCCGACTTGTTGACGAGAGGGGTTGCAGCATGGTGGGCGGCAGCGACACATTGGGCAGGGCGAAAGTCTGCGTCAGCCGCTCCTGCACCATCTGCCGGGCACGGATGGGATCGGTGCCGGGTTCGAAGACCAGCAAGATCGACGACAGCCCGGCCACCGATTCGGAGTAGATCTGGTCCAGCCAGGCCACGCCGTTGAGCAGGTCCGCCTCCATCGGCACGGTCAGCAGTGACTCGATCTCGGCCGCCGAAAGGCCCAGCGCTTCGGTCTGAACCTCGACCATCGGCGGGTTGAACTCCGGGAACACGTCGACCGGAGCGCTGCGGAGCTGCATGACGCCGGCCGTCATCAGCACCACAGCCAGAATAATCACCAGGAAACGCAGCTTCAGACTTGATTCGACGATCCAGCGTATCATGCCCATACCTCCCTGTCAGCAACCACAGGCACAAGGCACCGCCGGGGCGGCGCTCGCTCACCTTCGGACCGGTAAATAAAAAAAGCCATCCCCTCACAACCGTTTGGTTGTCTCGGGAATGGCCGCACAGAACTTGTTTCTGGCCTATCTGAATGACAAGTTAATTTATTCGATTGTAGATTACGTCAAAACGGATCAGGCGATGCTCGACTGCCTGCTAAGAGAATACCCCTGGGCACTATCTTGGGGTCTGTCGGGAGGGATGGCCTGACATATCATGGTCGGGGCAGTAACCGGATAGTCAGAACATAATCCATTCGGGCCGGCAGATCTCATGTTTACGACGTTGAACCGGCGGCAAGCCGGAAAATCCGGAGCTTACCCTATAAAAAGCCTGAGCAAGATTGACCACAGTATACAATAGGGTTGACTAAAATCAATCCCCTTATCGGACTAATATTTACATTGCTCAGGGAAGAGCTACGGTCAAGGGTCTGCTATTGCAAATAATCCCGCAACGTCCGGCTGCGGCTGGGGTGGCGCAGCTTGCGCAGCGCCTTGGCTTCAATCTGCCGGATGCGCTCGCGCGTGACGCCGAAGCTCTTGCCGACCTCTTCCAACGTGTGGTCGGTGCCGTCCTTGAGGCCGAAGCGCATCTCCAGCACCTCGCGCTCGCGCTCGTTCAGCGCTTCCAGCACGGTGCGGATGTGCTCGCGCAGCAGCTCGCGGCTGGCGGCGTCGCCCGGCTCCAGGATGTTCTCATCGGCCAGAAAGTCGCCCAGTTCCGTGGCGTCGTCGTTGTTGCCCACGGGGGTCTCCAATGACATGGGGTCCATGGCGATGCGCAGGATATCGCGGATCTTGCTCACGGCCAGCCGCCACTTGCGCTCCAGCAGCGGGTCGATGGGCTGATCTGTCTCCAGGGCCAGCTTGATGGCCGCCGACTCTTCCGGCGTCAGGTATTCCAGCTCCGGGGCCAGGGCCAGCTCTTCCGTGCTCGGCTCGTGGCCCAGCTTCTGCACCAGTTCGCGCTGGGTCTTGACGATCTTGTTGATCGTCTCGTACATATGGACGGGGATGCGAATGGTGCGCGCCTGGTCGGCGATGGCCCGGCTGACGGCCTGGCGAATCCACCACGTGGCGTAGGTGCTGAACTTGAACCCCTTGGTGTGGTCGAACTTCTCCACCGCGCGCAGCAGCCCGACGTTGCCCTCTTGCACCAGGTCGAGCAACTGGATGCCGCGGCCCATGTAGCGCTTGGCAACGCTGACCACGAGCCGCAAATTGGCGCGCGTCAGATTGCCCTTGGCTTCCTCGGCCAGATTCACGATCATGAACTCGTTGTAGGCCAGTGATGAATCGGCCGGGAAGAGCCAGTCTTCCACCTCGGACAGAGGCGGCAGGGTCCCGGCGCTCCGGACATAATCGGTTATCTCCTTGGCCAGCCCCTGCGGCAAGAGATAGAAGGCGGTGAAGACGGAGAACAGGCACTCGGCCAGATCGGTCCAGGCCTCGTCCTGCCCCCATGTGCCGTCGTTGAGGTAGCGATGGACATAGGAGCGTTCGTTGCGCTGCCAGTCCTCGCGCAGTTTGCGCGCCTCGTCGAACAGGGGTAGCAGCTCCGGCGGGGCGACCTTGAGGTGAGCGCCGCTGTCCAGGACGCATTGCCAGCACTCCAGCAGATTTTTGTAGTTGAGCGTCATGACCTGGGCGCGCAACACGTCCTGATTGGCGCTCCGATCGGCGTTTTGATTGGGCGCTTGCTCGGCGACGTTCTTTCGTCCGCGGCGGCCGTTGCCGTTGGTGTTGCGGGTGAGGCCCACGTCCTGATTCAGCCGATCGAGCACGCGCTGGGCCTGCATCTGCGTGGCCAGCCAGATCTCCTGCTCGGCCGACAGCAGGGGAACCTGCCCGATCTCCTTGAGGTAAGTATGGACGGGGTCATCTTCGGCGTCGCTCAGGTGCAGCGATTCCTCGCCCTCATCGACCAAATCATCGAGTCGATCGAGCAAACCGATATCGCCGGGATCGTCGATCAGTTCGCCGTCGGCCGAGATGATGCGGATATTCAACTTCTGCAGGCGCTCGTAGAGTTGCTCGGCTTGCTCCTCGCTCACCGACGCCAGAATGGATTGCACATCCGATTCGGCGATTCGTCGCGAGCGGCGGGCCTTGCGAACCAATGCATCAACGTCGAGCGGTTCGGAACCCTGCTCTTCCTTCGCCGCATCATCCATAGCATCGATGCCGTCAATTTCGTCGTCTTGCTCTGTCGCGTCCGGTTCGGGATATATCTCCATACAAAAACCACTTCCAGGATACGAGTGACAAACTACATTGAGAAAGCACAAGGGGCATGTTTGATGGCTCGCGCCCCATCCCTTCGCTAACGCGGCCGACGGCCGCTGTGTCCCTCTTCGGCGCGCCGCCGGCTTGTGGCCGACATCGCATTGCGGGCGTGATTAATGCGTCTCATCTCCTGTACCTGATCAAGGTATGATCGGGTCAGCTCGTCGCCGGCCTCCGGTTGGCCACCCGACGGGAGAAGTTGCTTGAGTATGGTGTTGTGTTCCCTGATTTTTTCCAGCCGCCAATCGAGAACAGACAACGCCAGAGTATCGGGCAAGCGCTCCAACTTTATCTCCATTGATGATGGCTTTGCGAAAAGCACTCTTACCCGTTGCGCAAGCACCGAGTCCAGACTATCGCACAAATCCTCGATCGCTGCAACAGTGGCGAACGTGGCGCGTTGGGCCACGACCGCCAGCAAGGCCTTGTCGTCGATGCGGGTGAAGTCGGCGGCCGATACCTCCGCCTGCTTGCCGCGGCTCAGCAGGTAGTTGACCGCCGACAACGCGCCGGGATGCTCCAGGCATTGGCGCAGGAAATTCTCTTCCAGCGGGTTGGCATTGCGCAAGCGCCGCGTGGCGATCTTGCCGCCGCCGCTGCTCATGGTGCTGCGCGGCGGCGGTGGCGCGCCATAGTCGTCGGGTGGCGCGTCCGGCTCGGGCGGCACGTAAGGCTGACCGCCGGGCGCCGCCGGGCGCCTCTCGACCGATGGTTGCGATTGATTGCCCGCTCTCTGCCGGCTGCGGTCGGCGGTCTTTCTCTGCCGCTCCGCCGCCTGCCGCAGCGCCGCCTCGTCGATCCCCAGCGTCCGGGCCAGTTTCTTCAGGTAGTGATCGCGCTCGACGGGATCGGCGATGTCGCTGATGAGCGGGAGTATCTGGGCCGCCGCGGCCGACTTGCCCTTGGCATCACCCGGCTCCACTTCCGCGGCCACGACCTGGATGACGTAATCCACCACCGGCCGCGCCTCGGCCAGCAGCCGGGGCCAGGCCGTCGGGTCGGTGCGGATGAGTTTGTCGGGGTCTTGCCCCTCCGGCAGCGTGACGACGCGGATGTCGGCCTTCAGCCGCCCCTCAAGTTGTACCAGCCCGCGCGCATTAAAGCGCACGTCCAGCTCGCGATCCAGCGTCTCGCGCGCCAGTTGCAGGCTGCGCAGCGTGGCCTTGGCTCCGGCGGCGTCGGGGTCGAGCGCCAGCACGAAGCGCTTGCTCTGCTTCTGCAGCAGGCGCAATTGCGTTTCCGTCAGCGCCGTCCCCATCTGGGCCACGACGTTGCGGAAGCCATGCTGCCAGGCGGTCATCACGTCCAGATACCCCTCGACCAGCACCACCTCGCGCGCCTCGCGGATGTGGCGGCGGGCCATATCGAGGCCGAAGATGAGGTTGCCCTTGTCGAAGAGCGCCGTCTGCGGGCTGTTGAGGTATTTGGGCACGCCGTCGGGGTCGAGCGTGCGCGCGCCGAAGCCGGCGACGCGGCCGTCGAGGTCGCGGATGGGGATCATCAGCCGGCCGCGGAAGCGGTCATAGCGGGTGTGGCGCTCCTCGTGCTCGGTCAGCAGCCCTACGCCCATCAATTCCTCTTCGCTGTACCCCTGGCCGGTGAAGTGGGTTTTGACCGCGTCCCACGAATCGAGGGCGAAGCCGAGGCGGTAGGCTGCCACGGTGTCGTCATTCAGCGCCCGGTCGGCCACATAGCGGCGGGCGGCGTCGGCTTGGGGCGCGTGGAGCAGGAGTTGATGATAATAATTGGAAGCGGCGTCGAGTAGGGCGACCTGGCGCTCCTCGACGGCCTCGCGAGCGGCGTCTTTCGGCCGCGTCTCCTCCAGCGTCACCCCCGCCCGCCGGGCCAGGTCGACCAGCGTCTCCTTGAAGTCCCAGCCGTTTTTCTTCATGACGAAGGAGAAGACGTCGCCCCCCTCGGCGCAAGCCCCGAAGCAGCGCCAGGTCTGGGTCTCCGGGAAGACGTAGAAGGCGGGGGTTTTGGTGTTGGCGTGGAAAGGACAAAACCCGGAATAGTTGCGCCCCGATTTGCGCAGCTGGACGCCGTAGTCCTGCACTACGTCGACGAGGTCGAGCCGGTTTTTGATCTCCTGTGTGTCGGTCATCGGAACATCCGCAGATTTCGCTCGGCTGTTCTCAGCCGCAGATTACGCAGATTGAAAAAGTCGACCCAAGGGCCGTTCAGTTGCCTGTCGGTGCGGTCGTTGGATGGTGGATTATAGCGCAAGTGAGGGGGACAGTCCTTAGATTACCTGGGCGGATGCCGGAGCAATCGTATATAAAACCCTGACCCACATTGGTCTACATGCGATTGCCCTGATAGAACCTGTTGTCGTACCTGATTGACCGGCAGCGCGATCGCGATGCGCGCCCCTGTGGACGGCCGTCGCGGCGATGACGGGTTTGATAGCAGTTCCTTCACTCGGGTTGTGGTAAAATTGAGCCTGAGGATGATGCTTATGGAGTCAATAAAAACACCCGAGTTGAGCCAAGCCGTCCTGCCTGCCGACACGGCCTGGCTATTCCCCGAATACGCTTTCTCGACAATGGATGTGCAATCCTGCCGAGGCGTCATTATCGAACGCGTTCTGGAACGCGGCAGTTGGCAACAGGCAAGCTGGTTGTTTGCAACCTATGGGGAAACGGATGTGGCCCAATGGGTTAGCCGACACGGTTTTCGCCTGCTTTCCAAACGTTCTTTCGCCTTATGGCGATTGACTTTGGATATTGAGACATTTGAAGCTCCAGACTGGGCGATTGCCGCCAAACGATCATCTGAATCATGGTGAACTTTTACGAAGAAGCCATTACCCCATCCTGCGGGGAAGCGTTGACTCTCCTGAGCCGACAGCCGTTCATTAATGAGTTTTATTTGGCCGGCGGCACTGCCTTGGCATTACAGATCGGCCACCGTCTCTCTACCGACCTTGATTGGTTCAGTTCCTCCCAGACTTTAATGGCCTCCGAACGGGAGAGGATTTTGGGGCAATCAACATCGGTGACCAACTGCGGGTCCTTTCCGAGCAAGACGGAATGCTTTATACGCGATTGTTGGGCACAGACGTCAGCTTCATTTTTCAACAGCACCCCTTGTTGTACGAAACAATAACTTATCGTGGCGTTGATTTGGCCTCACCGATCGACATCGGATTGATGAAGCTGGCAGCTATTAAAACTCGCGCGGCTCGCGCCGTAATCTGGCGCGTGGTTTGTCCGGGTTGAAATAAACTTTCGCTCGGTTTCCAGCCCTCACTCCAACACCTTTTGCCTCAACATTTCATCAGCAATCGACAGAAAATGCGGGTCACGATGAACAAGGACCGCGCCCTCCAGCGCGGCCGTTGCGGCGATCATCGAATCGATGGCCGGAAGGCGCGCGGTGGCTGACTGGCGCAAGGCAACAGCTTGAAGCCCCACTGCTTCATCGACCGGTACAATCTGCGCCAACAAATCTCGATAGTCTTTGAGAATCTGCTCAAACTCTACTTCCTGGCCGAATGCCCGCAAGCGTCCGTACAACTCAATCAGGCTTAAAGCCGAAATACCTACTTGTTCCTCTTCGCCTCGCAATAAGCTGCTGATCGTCTCCCAACCGTGTTCTTGTTGAATATGGGCGATCCACGCTGACGTATCCAACACATGAGTCAGCATAACTAATCGATGTCCTCATCTTCCAATTCGCGTTCGCGGATGAGATCCCCAATTGGATCGCTGCCCGGCGGGAATACATGCTTCCATTTTCCCTCAAGTTGCTTCACCCTTTCTGCCCTCGATAATACAGGGCGAACATGGAGTATGCGGTTCTCGCCTATTTCAAACTCCAGTTGCATCCCCGGCTCCAACTGCAACTCGCGCACAATCGCCGCCGGAATGGTGATCTGATTCTTGCCGGTAATCGTCGATCGAATGGCCATCATCCTGTCTCCTTGAATAGATTATAATTCAAGGAACACCAGATAATCAAGGAATAATTTCAAGTGCAAGGATTTCTATTTGCGACAAGTCGATTGAACCGCGATTAACAACCATTTTTTGGCCTGCTATTTACTTGTGATAGAATTCACATCATGGGAGAGGCTCTGGTTCTCCCATATGTTGTATTTATTGGCGCATCTCGCGCGGTAGGACTATGATCCCGCCAGGGTTGCTGCGAGATCCTGTTATCCTGCCCGAAACAACCGAGCGCGATTATGGAACAAACACTTATCGACTTCCTGCCGATCGCCGTCTTGTTCGGCGTTGCACTCTTTTTTGCGTTGCTCTTGCCCATCCTGTCTCTCAGCCTGGGGCCGAAGCGACTCACCAATCGCTCGCTGGCTCCCTATGAATCGGGCATGACCGCCATCGGCGAGGCGAATCGACGCCTGCCGGTGAAATTCTATCGCATCGCCGTGCTGTTCATCCTCTTCGACGTTGACATTATTCTGCTTGTGCCGTGGGCGGTCACCTTCCGCAACCTCGGCTACTTCGGGCTGGCGGCGATGCTGATCTTCATGGTCATGTTCATCGTCGGCGACCTCTGGGTCTGGAAGAAAGGAGTTTTGGAATGGGAATAGAACAAAAAGCGGGCAATCTGGGCGTCGTCACCTATCGCCTGGAAGATGTCGTCAATTGGGGCCGCACGAACGCGATGTGGCCCATGCTGTTTGGTTTGGCCTGCTGCGCCATCGAAATGATGTCGACCCAGGCCGCCCATTACGACCTTTCGCGCTTCGGCATGGAACTGAATCGGCCGTCGCCGCGGCAATCGGACCTGATGATCATCGCTGGCCGCGTATCGCGCAAAATGGCCCCGGTCATCCGCCGCCTCTATGACCAGATGCCCTACCCCAAGTGGGTCATCGCCATGGGCGACTGCGCCTCGTGCGGCGGTATCTTCAATAACTATGCCATTGTCCAGGGCGTGGACGAGATCATTCCCGTCGACGTCTACGTGGCCGGCTGCCCGCCGCGCCCCGAAGCGCTTATCGACGGCATCATGACCCTGCACGAGAAGATTCGCAACGACAAACTGACCGATTGGGCCTAATAGAAATGACGAATGACGAATCAAAAGCGATCGTTTCTTTTAATTCGTAATTCGTAATTCGTAATTCGGGAGTGTTTCACATGACACGCGATGACATGATAGTGGACAAGTTGCGGGCGGCGCTGGGCGACGCGGTCGAGCAAGTCACCGACTTTCGCGGCGAGCGCACGGTACACATTCGCCGGGACAAGATCGTCGACGCCTGCCGTCTGCTGCGCGACGACTCCGAGTTGAGATACAACCTCCTGTCCGACATCGTGGCCGATGACTACCTGCCCGATTACCCGCGCTTTGCCGTCAACTATCACCTGCTGTCCATGGCTAACAAACACCGCATCCGGCTGCGCGTCTGGGTCGAGGACCCCGACGACGGCCCGCCGACGATGGCCGACGTCTGGCCCATCGCCACATGGCTGGAGATGGAAGTGTGGGACCTGATGGGCGTGCGCTTTGCCGGCAACAAGAGCCTGCGACGCCTCTTCCTGCCCGAGGACTGGCAAGGCCACCCGCTGCGCAAGGATTACCCGTTGGGCTACGAAGAGGTGCAGTTCTCTTTCAACTGGAAACAGATCGACAGCAAGAAACCGTATGCCAAGCAGTAGAAACGAAATACGAGATACGAATCGGCAACTCCACGTAGTTCGTAGTTCGTCGTTCGGAGTTTGATATGGGCTTATTAATACCGCAAGCAAGCGACAGCATTCAGGAACTCAGCGTCGAGGAACTCCGCGCCAAGGTCGGCACGGGGATGGAGATCATCGACGCCGAAGAGCACATGCTGCTCAGCATGGGGCCACAGCACCCCAGCACCCACGGCGTTCTGCGCCTGCTGGTAGAGCTGGACGGCGAGACAGTCGTTAATCTGGCTCCCGATATCGGCTTCCTCCATACCGGTATCGAGAAGAACATGGAGAGCAAGCGCTACGTCAAGGCTCTGACCATGACCGACCGCATGGATTATCTCTCGCCCATGACCAACAACATGGTCTATATCATGGCTGTCGAGAAACTGCTGGGCATCGAGATCACCCCGCGCGCCCAGACGATCCGCCTTATCCTGGCCGAGTTGTCGCGCCTGGCCAGTCATCTGGTGTGGCTGGGCACGTCGGCGCTCGACCTGGCGGCTATGTCGGTTTTCCTCTATTGCTTCCGCGAGCGCGAATATATCCTGGATATTTTCGAGATGGTGGCCGGCCAGCGCATGATGGTCAGCTACTTCCGGCCGGGCGGCCTGTGGCGCGACGTCCCCCCGGAGTTCGAGCCGGCCGTCCGCAAGCTGCTTGACTTCATGCCGGCCAAGATCGCCGACTACGAGGCCCTGCTCGACCAGAACCCCATCTTCCTGATGCGCACCAAGGGCATTGGCACCATTTCGGCCGACGAAGCCGTCGCCTGGGGTCTGACCGGCCCCGGCATGCGCGCCTCCGGTGTCGACTGGGACAACCGCCGCGACCAGCCCTATTGCGGCTATGAGACCTATGAGTTCGACGTGCCGGTGGAATATGACGGCGACGTCTATGCCCGCTATCGCTGCCGCATGCGCGAGATGCGCGAATGCCTGCGCCTCATCCGCCAGGGACTTGACCGCCTGAAGCCCGGCCCGGTCAACATCGATGACCACAAGATCGTCCCGCCGCCGCGCGCCGAACTCGGCCGCAGCATGGAAGCGGTCATCCACCACTTCAAGCTATGGACGGAAGGCTTCAGCGCCCCCGAAGGGTACGTCTACCAGGTCATCGAGTCGCCGCGCGGCGAGATTGGCTGCTATTTACGCGGCAACGGGACCAACAAGCCGGCCCGCGTCCATTTCCGCGGCCCGTCCTACGTGAATCTGGCTTCGCTGCCGCTGATGTCGAAGAACCGCTTCATCGCCGACGTGGTGTCGATCATCGGTTCGATCGATATCGTCCTGGGCGAGATTGATAGATAAGAAGAATCCACAGATTTCACAGATAGGGATTTCTTCGATCTGTGAACTCTGTGAAATCTGTGGATGCTCCTAATCGAGCATCGGAGATAACTGTGTTAAGAGACAAATACGCCAAAGAAATCGACGCCTTGCTGGCCCGCTTCCCGGAGAAGAAATCGGCTATCCTGCATCTGATGCATCTGGCACAGAATGAGTATGGCTACATGAGCGACGAAGCCATGCGCGAGGTGGCCGATATTCTCGACCTGGACGCGACCCACGTCCTGTCGCTGGCCGGGTTCTATTCCCTCTTCTATGAGGAGCCGACCGGCAAATACGTGCTGGAAGTCTGCAACGACCTGGCCTGTGCCCTGCGCGGCGCGGACGACTTCGTCGAGATGGCCTCGCGCAAGCTCGATATCCCGGTAGAGGGCACAACCAACGACGGCATGTTCACGCTCAAAACCGTCATGTGCCTTGGCGCTTGCGACCGCGCGCCCATGCTGCAATGCAATCTCAAGTTCTATGAGAACCTGGATGAGGCGAAATTTGGGGCACTGCTAACTGATTTGCGGGCCAAGGCGGCCGCCGGCGACCCCGAACCGACCGTCGTCGAGCGCATCATTGGCTATACCGCGTCCGACGCACAGAATACGAAATAAGAATGAAGAACGCGCTTCTGAACTCATATCTCGTATCTCGTATTTCGTATCTCGTATTTCGTATCTCGATTGAGGATTTAGATTATGGCACACGTATTATTGCGACATCGCGAAATACCGGACCTGCACAAGCTTGAAGTCTACCGCCAACACGGCGGTTATGAGGGGCTGAAGAAGGCGCTATCGATGACCCCGGCCGAGGTGATCGACGTGGTCAAGGCGTCGAACCTGCGCGGCCGTGGCGGCGCGGGCTTCCCCACCGGGGTGAAGTGGAGCTTCATACCCAAGAACGTGCCCGATACCTACGTCCTGATCAACACCGACGAGTCGGAGACCGGCACATTCAAGGATCGGGAACTGATTGAGCACAACCCGCACCAGGTGATCGAGGGCGCGCTCATCGCCGCCTACGCCATTAACTCCCACCTTGTCTTTAACTATCTGCGCGGCGAGTTTATGGATGCGGCCTATGCTTTCGAGGAAGCGCTGCTGGAATGCCGCGAGGCGGGGATCATCGGCAAGAATATCATGGGCAGCGACTACTCGGTCGAGTTCTACACCCACTTCGGCGCGGGGGCCTACATCTGCGGCGAGGAGACGGCGCTCATCGAATCGCTGGCCGGCAATCTGGGCCAGCCGTGGTCGAAGCCGCCCTTCCCGGCCGTCGAGGGTCTCTATCGCAAGCCGACCGTCGTCAACAACACCGAGACGCTGGCCAATGTGCCCGCCATTCTGGTCAACGGGGCGGACTGGTTCAAGCAGATGGGCACGGCCGATAGCCCCGGCGTGAAGATCGTCTGCCTCAGCGGCCATGTCGAGCGGCCGGGCAACTACGAAGTCCCCCTTGGCACGACCTACCGACAACTGCTGGAAATGGCCGGCGGCGTGCGCGGCGGCAAGAAATTCAAGGCCCTGCTGCCCAGCGGCGGCTCCGGCCCCATCGTCGTCGAGAACGCCCTCGATGCCGCGTGCAGCTATGAGGGTCTGACTCCTTTCCATTCGGTCATGGGGTCGGCTTCGCTCATCGTCATGGATGAGACGACCGACATGGTCTGGGCTGCATTGAAGATGATCCACTTCTTCCGCCATGAATCCTGCGGCAAGTGTACACCCTGCCGCGAGGGCACCTACTGGATGGAGAAGGTCTTGCATCGCATCTACCACGGCGATGGCACCGAGGACGATATCAAGCTGCTGGAGAGCATCGCCAATAATATGACCGGCAAATGTCTCTGCGCCCTGGGCGAATTCGCTACCAGTCCGGTCCTGTCATCGATCCGCTACTTCCTGCCGGAGTACAAGGCCAAGGTGGCCGCCGGCGCGAAGAAAAAGCAGGCGGTTGCGGCCTAGAGTGACGACCAACCACTGACCGATGAAAGAACGAGGGATAGAGAACGCGTGACGACCCTATCGGCCAATCCAATTGTAATAGAGCGGCGCTGGACGGCGGCGGATTATCGCCGCTTGCCTGAGGGGCCGCCGTATTACGAGTTGGAAGAGGGAGAATTAATAGAGATGCCGCGTCCGCGTCGTATCCATCAGGCTATTATTAAGAAACTCCTGGTTGCCTTGGATAATTATTTGACCAGGCAGCCCATTGGCGACGTCTGGTCCGAGGTAGAGGTTGTATTGTCTCCCGCGCGTATTTATATTCCCGACATAAGCTTCCTGCTGGCTGAGAATATGTCGCGCTTTGCCCATGACGATGATACTGCTATTCAGGGGCCGCCTGATCTGACCGTTGAAGTCATTTCTCCTTCCACGGCCGCCCGTGATCGATCCCAGAAACTGCGCGCCTACTATCAGGCGGGTGTCCCTTGGTATTGGCTGGTGGAGAGCGACACCCTGCTCATCACCGAGTACCGCCACACGGCCGACGGCTATCTGGTTAATCAGACGGCCGCGGCAACCGACGAATTCGCGCCGACCCTGTTCCCCGGACTGGCCTTGCGCATGGCCGATTTGCTGGGACCGATCGACGCGACAGAAGAAGTACAAGAGTGACCATATGAGTGACATGGTAAGTCTGACCATCGACGGCGTTGAGATTTCTGTTCCCAAGGGAACGCTGGTTGTCGACGCCGCCAAGAAAATCAACATCGACATCCCGGTTTTCTGCTACCATCCGAAACTGGCCCCGGTCGGCATGTGCCGCATGTGCCTGGTGGAGATCGGCATGCCGGTCATCGACCGCGCAACAGGCGAGAAGGTGCTCAACGCCGACGGTTCGGTGAAACTGAACTTCGGCAAGGGCTTGCAGACCGGCTGCACCGTCGCTGTCGGCCCGGGGATGGTCGTGCGCACGCAAACGCCAACTGTCGAGCATGCCCGCGAGGACATCCTTGAGTTCCTCCTGACCAGCCACCCGCTCGACTGCCCCGTCTGCGACAAGGGCGGCGAGTGCCCGCTGCAGGAACTGACGATGGGTTATGGTCACGATGAGGCCCGTATCGATTTCCGGGACAAGATCAAGCTCGACAAGCGCGTGCCGCTGGGCGAATTGATCGTCCTCGACCGCGAACGCTGCATCCAGTGCGCCCGCTGCACCCGCTTCCAGGACGAGATCGTCGATGATCCGGTCATTAAATTCCACAATCGCGGCCGGCGGCTGGAAATCGTCACATTCTCCAAGCCCGGCTTCGACAGCATCTGGAGCGGCAACACGACCGACATCTGCCCCGTCGGCGCGCTCACGTCGGCCGACTTCCGCTTCGGCGCCCGGCCGTGGGAACTGACCCCGGTGGCCAGCATCTGCACCCACTGCCCCGTCGGCTGCAACATCACCATGAGCACCCGGCGCGAGGCGGCCACGGGCGGCCGCAACGTCATCAAGCGCATCATGCCCCGCCAGAACGAGGCGGTGAACGAGATATGGACCTGCGACAAGGGCCGCTTCGTCCATCACTTTGCCGACGCGCCCGACCGGCTGCGAACGCCATTGGTGCGTCGCGACGGCCGCCTGGAGCCGGTTTCCTGGGACGACGCGCTCGATTACGTGGCCGGCAAGCTGCAACAACACAAGAACAGCGCCGCCGGAATCACCGGGGAGCGCCTGAGCAACGAGGATTACTTCCTGTTCCAGCGTCTGTTCCGCCAGGGTCTGGGCAACGGCAACATCGACCTGGCCCGGCGCACTCTGGCCGGCGGCGATATCGTCGCCCAGGTGGGTCTGGCGCGCGGCAGCAATCTGAAGGACCTGAAGAAAGGGGATGCCATCCTGGTGGTGGCCGCCGATTTGCACGAGGAAGCGCCGGTCTGGTGGCTGCGCGTCAAGCAGGCCGTCGACCGCGGCGCAACCCTGGTGGTGCTCAACGCCCGGCCTACCCGGCTGGACAAGTTTGCGAGCCATCTGTTCCATTACGCGCCCGGTGGCACACTGGCGGCCGTTCATCAACTAGCCGACAAGGCCGCCGAGGACGATGTCGCGGCCGCCTCCGCCGCGCTGCTGAACGCCGAAAATCTGGTCATCTTCTACGGCGCGGAAGGGCTGACCTATGACGAAACCGATGATCTGGCGCGCACGCTGGGCAACCTGCTGCTCACGAAGAACGGCGACACCGCCCACGCCGGGCGGGTGAACAACGGCCTTGTGCCCGTTTGGTCCCATGCCAACACGCAGGGCGCGTGGGATATGGGCATTCATCCGTCGTTCGGGCCGGGCTATGCGCCGGCCGCCACGGCGGGTCGCGATGCGGCCGGTATCTATGCCGGAGCGGCCGACGGCCGCGTGTCGGCACTCTACGTCATGGGCGCGGATCCGGTGGGCGATGGCCTGATGGACGGCCGCGGTCAACTCTCCTTCCTCGTCGTCCAGGAACTGTTCCTGACCGAGACGGCGCTGCTGGCCGATGTGGTCTTGCCGGCCCAGAGTTGGGCCGAGCGCGAGGGTTCCTTCACCAACGGCGAGCGGCGCGTGCAGCGCTACTACCCGGCCATCCCGGTCATGGGCGAGGCGCGGCCCGACTGGCAAATCCTGGCCCAACTTAGCGAGCGCGTGGGGCTGGGCAAGCCTTCGTTCGCGGCCAGCCTGGTCTTCAAGGAGATCGCCAAGTCTGTGCCGCAATATCAGGGCATGGACTATCGCACGCTGGCCCACGTGGAGTCGCAATGGCCCATCGTCGGCGGCGAGAACTTTTACTATGGCGGCACGGCCTTTGAGAATCGGCAAGGTCTGGGGCAGCAATGGGCGGCGACAGCCGGCACCGGCCCCGTGGAGCGCTTCGATCTGCCCGTGGAAGCGCCGCAAGGCATCCTCGCCGACGGCTTCCGTGTCCTTCGCGTCCCGGCTCTCTATACGCCCGGAACGCTCATCAACCATACGAAATTGCTGGAAAAGCGCATGGCCCGGCCAACGCTGTGCCTCAACCCGCTCGACGCCGTGAACTTCGTCGATGGCGAGCCGCTGACGGTGCAAGTGGGTGGCGAGGACTACGAGGTCGAAGCGGCCGTGGACGAGTCGGTGCCGACAGGGCTGGGCTTGTTGCGCGGTGTGCCCGCCGCGCGGCTGGCCGGCTTCGAGCCGGCCATCGTCACCCGACGGCACGTGGCCGACATGGTGGCGGGTGATTAGAAGATTAACAGGCCACGGATCGAGCGGATGAAACAGGTTGAAGAAATGCATCTGTGTCGCCCGGTCGAATTCGCGGATAAATTGTTCATGTTGAGGAATAGCTTATGACTCCCGGTCAAATCGCAATACGCGCATTGATCCTCGGCTTCATCATCAGCCTGGCCGTCATCACCGGCTTTGCCTACACCACGCTCATGGAGCGCAAGGTGCTGGGGCGCATTCAGGCGCGTTTCGGCCCCAACCGGACAGGGTACATCCCCATCCCGTGGCGGGGCGGCGAGAAGCGCTTTCTGAGCGGGTTCATGCAGCCCGCGGCCGATGCGGTGAAACTATTCTTCAAGGAAGACCCGACGCCGGCCAAGGTCGACAGAACCATCTATAACCTGGCGCCGATGCTGGCCGTCATCCCCGCCATCCTGATCCTGGCCGTCATCCCCTGGGCGCCCGCTTTTCGGCTTGGGCCGTGGAAGTTCCAGCCCTACTTCGCCATCGCGCCGGGGATCGACGTCGGCGTGTTGTTCATCCTGGCCGTCACGTCCATCGGCGTCTATGGCGTCGTGCTGGCCGGATGGGGGTCGAACAGCAAGTACGCTATCCTGGGCGGCATCCGCGCCTCGGCGCAGATGATCAGCTACGAGTTGGCGCTGGGCGTCATCATCCTCATCCCGATTATGATGGCCAATTCCATGGATCTGGGCGTGATTGTGGATGCACAACGGCCGGTCTGGTTCGTGTTCATTCAGCCATTGGCGGCGTTGGTGTTTTTCATCGCCGCGCTGGCTGAATTGCAGCGCGCGCCGTTCGACCTGCTGGAAGCTGAGCAAGAGCTGTCGGCCGGCTTCAACGTGGAGTACGCCGGCATGCGCTTTGGCATGTTTTTCATGGCCGAGTACATGAAGATGATCTCCCTCAGCGCCATTTTCGCCACGTTTTTCCTGGGTGGTTATCGCGGCCCGTTCGTCGATCAATTCCCCTGGCTGGGTATCGTCTATATCCTGGCCAAGATCATCGCCGGTCTTTTCCTGATGATCTGGATTCGGGCCACACTGCCGCGCTTCCGCTATGATCAATTGATGGGCTTCGGCTGGAAAGTCATGCTCCCTATCGCTGTGCTCAATTTTGTGGTGACGGCGGTGTTGATCGTCATGGCCGAGGAAGGCACGCTCACCCCGTTGATCGAATCGGTGAAGCTGTTTTTTGCTGGATAGCAGTTAAGTGGGTAGTAGTCGATGGTCGCTTTGCCGGCCACCGACCACCGTCCATTCGTAATAGGAGAACCGCATGATAGGTGAGATTCTCAAAGGCATGGGCACGACGCTGAAGCATCTGTTCATTCCGCCGGTGACCATCCAATATCCGGAGGTCGAACGGCAGGTGCGCCCGCGCTTCAAGGGTCGCCATGAACTGAAGCGATACGATAACGGCCTGGAGCGATGCATCGGCTGTTCCCTGTGCGCGGCCGCCTGCCCCGCCGACGCCATTTTTGTGGAAGCGGCCGAAAACACCGACCAGGAGCGCTATTCGCCCGGCGAGCGCTACGCGCGCGTCTACGAAATCAATATGATGCGCTGCATCTTCTGCGGCTATTGCGAAGATGCCTGCCCCACACAGGCCATTGTGCTGGAGCACGAATACGAGCTTAGCTTCTACGATCGCGCGAGCGCGCTCTATACCAAGGAGATGCTGCTGGTGGACATTCCGATTAACGGTATTCCGACGCCGCAAACGACCGAACCGGGAACCTACACCCGCTCTATACCGGATATGGAAAACCCAAAATAATTACGAATTACGAATTACGAATTGAAGAGGCAATCGATCCTGATTCGTAATTCCTGATTAATTCGAGGCGACTTTATGATTCATCCGATACCCTTCATTCTGCTGGCTGTCGTCGCCATCGCCGCCGCGTTGGGCATGTTGCTGAGCCGCAATGCTGTTCATAGCGCGCTCTATCTCGTGCTCAACTTCATGACGGTCGCCGTTCTATATCTGGTGCTGAACGCGACGTTTATCGCCATGGTGCAGATCACGGTCTATGCGGGCGCGATCGTCGTCCTGTTTCTCTTCGTCATCATGCTTCTGGGCGCGGATCGGCTGCGCGGCGCGGCCGACGACGTGCGCGGCGGCGAGCGGTACCATCGCTATGCGGCGGTGCTGCTGGCCCTGGTCCTCATCGGCGTCTTCGCCTATCTGCTGTTCCAGAACAGCATCGGCTCCACGGCGCTTGGCCCATCCATCGACGCCAGCCCCCAGGCCCTGGGCATGACGCTGTTCCAATCATACGTTTTCCCGTTCCAGGTGACCGGCGTGCTGCTGTTGGCAGCCATCACCGGCGTCGTTATTTTCGGGCATACCAAGAAGCGAGGAAAAGACAATGCCTAGCGTGGTGGATATTAACTGGTATATCGCCCTTAGCGGCATCCTGTTTGTAATCGGAGCGTTGGGCGTGCTCTTGCGACGCAACGCCATTATTTTATTTATGTCGGTCGAATTGATGCTCAATAGCGCCAACCTGCTGTTCGTGGCTTTCTCCCGCCACCTGGGTAACCTGGACGGGCAGGTGCTGGTCTTCTTTGTCATCACCGTCGCCGCGGCCGAGGTAGCCGTCGGCCTGGCGCTGATCGTGGCCATCTTCCGCACGCGGAAGAGCATTAATATCGACGAGATTAATCTGTTAAAGGGATAAGAGAGTGACGAACGGCGAATGATGAGCGACGAATCCCCAATTCGTAATTCATAATTCGTAATTCGTAATTCTCTCCCGGGGCGCGTATGAATACATTCTCATTGGCTCCATTGATTCTCTATTTGCCGCTGGCCGGACTGTTGTTCAACGGCCTGTTCGGCCGCGGCATTGTAGACAGGAACCGCAAGGGCGGGGAGCGTTTTGTCGGCTGGCTGGCCACCCTGATGACTTTCGGGGCGTTCATCGTCTCCATCACGCTGTTGATCAGCCTGGCGACCAACGGCTTCGAGGCCTGGTACGTGCCGATCATGAACTGGATCAGCATCCCCGGCGCGGGCTTCGAGGTGAACTGGACGCTACAGGTGGACACGCTGTCGGTGACGATGATGCTCGTGGTCACCGGTATCGGCTCGCTCATCCACATCTACGCCATCGGCTACATGCACGATGACCCCGACTTCTCGCGCTTCTTCACCTATCTCAACCTGTTCATCTTCTTCATGCTCATCCTGGTGAGCGGCAGCAGCTATCTGATGATGTTCGTGGGGTGGGAAGGCGTGGGTCTGTGCTCCTATCTGCTCATCGGCTTCTGGTTTGGTCGAGTGGACAAGAACGGCGTGCCCGCCAATTCCAACGCCGCCCGCAAGGCCATGATCATGAACCGCATCGGCGACTTCGGCGTCCTGCTGGCCATGTTCCTGCTCTTCTGGACGTTCGGCACGCTGGATTACGCGCCCATCTTTGACGGTGCGGTCGAGATGTACAAGGCGAATCACGTCGTCCAGTTCGGCGGCATGAGCCTGCCGCTCGCCACTGTGCTGACGGCCGTCACCGCCCTGTTGCTGCTCGGCGCGGCCGGCAAATCGGCCCAGATTCCGCTCTACACCTGGCTGCCCGACGCCATGGCCGGCCCCACACCCGTCTCGGCCCTGATGCACGCGGCGACGATGGTCACCGCCGGCGTCTATCTGCTCGTGCGCAGCAACGTCCTCTACGAGGTAGTTCGCGACAGCGGAGCGCTCATTTTCGGCCTCATCTCCACGCCCGATCTGGTGGCCTGGGTCGGCGCGCTGACCGCCTTCTTCGCCGGGCTGATCGCTTTCAGCCAGAACGACATCAAGAAGGTGCTGGCCTATTCCACCGTCAGCCAGCTCGGCTTCATGGTCGCCGCCGCGGGCATGGGGGCCTACGTTGCCGCCATGTTCCACCTGATCACCCATGCCTTCTTCAAGGCGCTGCT
>JRYI01001999.1_pt1 | contig 22922 bp, 18 predicted proteins | sample 235361 | NCBI WGS metagenome assembly JRYI01 (sample SAMN03074212, study PRJNA261471) | activated sludge metagenome | biome: Common Effluent Treatment Plant; feature: Wastewater; material: Activated sludge; isolation source: activated biomass in a lab-scale reactor treating industrial wastewater at...
TGAATCTCCTGAAAATTGGGGAAAGCCCCCTGGATGGGGCGAGTTTCAAGACGGCGAGGTATGACTTGGGGGATTAAGACCGACAAATCGGATAAACCATCAAACAAACGACACGACTTGAATATCGCTGCGGCGCAGTATGGGGGATGTTCGCCGAGAAAGATAGCGATTTCTTTCGGAAGGCGCGCACGGCGGCGATCCGCTCCGCAACGGCGCGGAGCTTGCGGGCGTCTTTCAGGAGGCGCCCGCCATCGCCCGCACGCCCGCCGCCTCCCGTGCAGGCGCCCTGCCTCCAGGGCGCTAGCCGCCGTCATCGCCGGCACCACCGCCGTTATCGCGCACAGGGGTGCGCTCCTACAGTGCCTGCGGCCGGCGCCGCCCGGTGTAGGCGCCCTGCCCCCAGGGCGATAGCAGCCGTCATCGCCCGCACCACCGCCGTTATCGCGCACAGGGGTGCGCTCCTACAGTGCCTGCGGCCGGCGCCGCCCGGTGTAGGAGCCCTGCCCCCAGGGCGATCACGGCCGTCATTGCCCGCTCGACCGTTGCTATCGCGCAGAGATGCTGCCGGGCGCTCACGCCAGCCGCAGGCCGCGCGCGAGCAGGATGCCGATCAGCGAGGCGATGCCGGTGATCACCCAGGTCCATTGCCAGCCGCCGGCCTGTCCCGCGACCCAGGCCACGAAGGGCGGGCCGACGAACTGGCCGAGGGAGGAGCATTGCTGCATCCAGCCTACCGTGGTCGACACCGTGCGCGCGTTCGGCGCCACATGGATGGCCACCGAGAACAGCGCGCCCGGGATCAGCCCGCCGACCGCCGAGAACAGCACGGCCGCGACGTAGCCGACCAGCGGCGCGCCGGCGGCCACCGGGCTGAAGGCGAGGAAGGTGGTGAGCGCCATGGTGACGAAGCCGACGTACAGCAGATGGCGGGCGCAATAGCCGCGCTGCAGCAGCCGGCCCGCCATCACGCTGCCGACCACGTTGGCCAGGCAGGCGAGCGCGGTGAGGCTGCCCGCCGTCTGGCCGGAGACGCCGGCCTGGGCGTAGATCGAGGGCAGGAAGCCGATCACCGCCAGCCACTGGCTGGAATACATGGCGAAGCTGAGCGCGATGCGCCACGGGCCCGGGCTGCCCAGGGTCAGGCGCAGCCGCGCCCACCAGGGTTCGGCCGGCGCCGCCGGGGCCGCGCCCGCCGCGCTGCCGGCGAGCGCACATGCCGGCACCAGGCGCGCGAGCGCCAGCGCGGCGAGCGCCGACAGGCCGCCCAGCATCCCCCACAGCGGGCGCCAGCCGAGGGCGGCCATGATCGCCGGCCCGGCGAACAGGACCAGCGCCGCCCCGGTGCCCATGTAGGTACCCCACAGGCCGAGATGGAGCGGCAGGCGCGCGGCGGGCACCAGCTGCCGGATCAGCGCGGGCGCCGGCAGCACGGCGAGCAGGAAGCCGAAGCCCTCCAGCGCGCGCAGCGCCAGCAGCTCGAGCGGATGGCTCACCCACATCGCCGCGAGCGCCGACAGCGCGAGAATCGCCTGGCCGGCGATGATGCTGCGGCGCACGCCGATCGAATCGGCGGCGAGCCCGACGAGGGCGCCGACCAGCATGCCGGCGAACTGCACCATCGACAGCAGGAAGCCGGCCTCCACCAGGCTGAGCCCGAGCGCATCGCGCAGCACCGGGATGGCCGATGGAATCTTGCCGATGTGGGTGGCGGCGATCACCCCGGACAGGACGACGATGATCGCGGGCGGAAGGCGCTGGAAGCTCATGGACTCGTGCCGGGCGCGGCGAGGGGCGCAAAGCGGCCCATTGTAATCGATCGGCATGGGGCGACGACAGGCTGCCGCCCTTGGCCGGTCGCCCCGCGATCAGCCACGCAAGCCGATGGGAGGCTAAGATCGACGCTTCCCGCGGTGGAAGAAGCGCGGCGCAGTCTTTGCCCGTGAACCGCCACATCCAGAGGAGGGCCGCCCCGATGTCCATCGAACGCATAGCAAACGCCATCCGTCTCGAGTTCTCCCCCGGCAGGGAGGTGCATTCGGACCTTTCCGGCGCGGCCTTCACCGATGACTGGCTGTGGGTCGCGGGCGACGAGGCCTGCGCGGTCGACCGCCTGCGCCCGCTCGAGCCGGTGGGCGGCGAGCTGCTGCGATTCGGCGAGGGGCGCCGCTTCCCGCTCGCCGAGCTGCTCGACCTGCCCGGCGATGCGGGCGAGGAGGCCGACATCGAGGGGATGTCGGTCTCCGATGGCTACCTCTGGGTGGCGGGGTCGCACGGGCTCAAGCGCAAGAAGCCCAAGGGCGACCGTGGCGATCGGCGCAACGCACGCCGGCTCGCGAAGCTCGAGCTCGACCCCAACCGCCGCCTGCTGGCGCGCCTGCCGATCGAGACCGACGCCGACGGCGCACCCTGCGTGGTCCGGGAGACGAAGGACGGCCGGCGTGCGTCGAGGCTGAAGGGCAACGCCGAGTCCAACCTGCTGACCCGCGCGCTGGCGGACGATCCGCATTTAGGGCCGTACATGGAGATGCCGGGCAAGGACAATGGCTTCGACATCGAGGGCATCGCCGCGGACGGCCACCGGCTGCTGCTCGGACTGCGCGGACCGGTGCTGCGCGGTTGGACCGCGGTGCTCGAGATCGAGGTCGAAGCGCGGCGCAAGCACCTGCGGCTGGTGCCGCTCGACGACGAAGGCACCCTGGTCAGGAAGCATTTCCTGCAGCTCGAGGGCCTCGGGGTCCGGGATCTGCACTACGCGGGCGACGATCTTTACATCCTGGCCGGTCCGACGATGGAGCTCGACGGTGACATCCACGTCTTCAGGTGGTCGGGCGCGAAGCCCTGCCTGGCGGACAACCGCGCCCCGGTGCGCTTCGAGACCGGGGTCGAAGCCCTGCTTCCCCTGCCGCACGGGCGCGGGACCGACAAGGCCGAGGCCTTCTGCAGGCTGCCCGCCGCGCTCGCGGGGAAGGGCGCGGGCTGGATCGCGCTCTACGATGCGCCGGGTCCGGCGCGCAAGGAAGGCGAAGGCACCGTGTTCGGCGACCTGCTGCGGCGCGCCTGAGGGTGGGGCCGCGGTGCGCCTGTCGCGCGCCGCCCCCGCGCCCGGGGTGGAGGCGCGCGAGCCGGCCTCCTGCCACGCGACGAAACGCGTCAATCCGCGGCGGCGGAGGTCCAACTCGGTAGAATCGCGGGAAGCTCACTTTCCCACGCGTACATAAGGCCATGAACGAACTCACCCCCCTGAAGCAGCTTCCGCAGACCAACCTCTTTCGCAAGGGCGACGTGTTCGTGCTGTTCGGCGAACTTTTCGGGCGCGGCTACGCCACCGGCCTCGTCGACCAGGCGCGCCAGGCGGGGATGGAGATCGTCGGCATCACCGTCGGGCGGCGCGACGAGGACAACGCGCTGCGCCCGCTGAACGCGGAGGAGCTGGCCGCGGCCGAGGCCAATCTCGGCGGCAGGATCATCAACGTGCCGCTGATGGCCGGCTTCGACCTCGACGCGCCGGCGGGCGAGCCGACCCCGACCGAGCTGCTCAACCGCATGACGCTGAAGACCTGGGAGCAGGACAAGCTCGACTGGGCCTACATCGACAGATGCCGCGCGATCGGCACCGAGCGCTTCCGCAAGGCGGTGGCCGAGGTGATGGCCGCGCTCGAGGGCATCGTCGGCGCGGGCCGCAACGTGCTGTTCGCCCACACCATGGCGGGCGGCATCCCGCGCGCCAAGGTCTTCATGGTGATCGCCAACCGCATCTACAAGGGCCGCGGCGACCGCTTCATGTCGTCCCAGACCTTGCTCGACAGCGACCTCGGCAAGCTGATCCTGCAGAACTTCGACGAGGTGTCGGCGAACACCTTCCAGCATCTGATCGAAGGCAGCGCGGCGCTGCGGGCGCGCGTCGAGGCCGCCGGCGGCCAGGTGCGCTACACCGCCTACGGCTACCACGGCACCGAGATCCTGATCGACGGCCGCTACCAGTGGCAGACCTACACCAACTACACCCAGGGCTACGCCAAGATGCGGCTCGAGCGCATCGCCCGCGCGGCGTGGGCGCAGGGCGTGAAGGCGACGGTCTACAACTGCCCGGAGATCCGCACCAACTCCACCGACGTCTTCGCCGGCGTCGAGCTGCCGCTGATCTCGCTGCTCGAGGCGCTGAAGAAGGAAGGCGGCGGCGCCTGGGCCGAGGCCCAGTGGCAGGCCTGCCGCGCGCTGCTCGACGAGGGCGTCGCGCTCGAGGACGTGCTGCGCAAGCTGGCCGCCTTCCACGGCAGCGAGGTGATGCAGGCCTACCGCGACTTCGCGGCCTGGCCGATGCCCAACAGCCCGGCGCAGGCCGACCTGCAGATCGCCACCTCGGACGAGATCGTGCAGCTGCACAAGGACCGCGGCGCGCTGATCACCGACCTCCTCAGCGGCCTTGTGGTGGAGGCCACCGGCGCGCTGATCTTCCACGAGTCGGCGGCGCCCGCCGGGCCGGTGCTGTGGCTCAACCACGACATCGTCGCCCGCCAGCTCAACGCGCTGCACGCCTGAGCGCGGCCCACAGGGGCGCCGCCGGCGGAGCGGCGCCCGGCGCCGGGCTCAGCTTGCGCCGGTGAGCTGAAACGCCGACCAGTAGAAGGGGTGAGGGTACTGCTTCATCACCTTCAGCTGGGCCTGGCGCAGCGCCGCCGCCTTGCGCTTGCCCGACCGACCCCGGTAGTACTCGACCATCATGTCCTTGGTGGCCCGGTCGTCGACCTCCCACAGCGAGGCGACGATGCTGTTGACCCCCGCGAACAGGAAGCCGCGGCTGAGGCCGACGAGGTCGTCCCCCTTCGACACGTCAGCCAGCGCCGTCTCGCAGGCCGACAGCACGACGGTGTCGACCTTCAGCTCGAGGCCGTAGAGTTCGGCCACCGTCAGCACGCCGTCGTGTTCGCCGTCCTTGCTCATGTACAGGCCGGAGGCCATCGGGTCGGCCGGGTCGAACCTGCCGTGCATCGCGAGATGGAGCTCGCGATAGGACGGCGCCGCGCGCCGGAAGGCGCTCTCGCTCGCGGCCTTGCGCAGCAGCAGCTTGCTCTCCGGCACCAGGCGCGAGACCGCGGTCGACTCGGCCTGTGCGCCGGGCAGATCGGCCTGCGGGTCGCCGAGGTCGGGATTGCCGAGCACCAGCAGGGCGCCCGCCTTGGGCGGCAGCGGCTTGTCGATGAAGGCCAGCACCGAGGCGCTCGGCAGCGTCCTCAGCTCGCGGCTGGCCACCCAGTAGCCCTTGCCGTCGTGGAGCGCGGCGAAGGGGATGTAGTGCAGCGCGCCGTGGGGCACGACGGTCACGCTGCCCGTCCGCAGCGAGCCCTGCACCGGCCGGACCAGGAGATCGTAGGCGGCGCGCGCGGCGACGCCGACGCCGCTCGCCCGCGGATCCTGCAGCTGGCGCCGGAAGCGCGGCAGCTGCCGGTTCACCGCCGCGGCGTCGAGCGCCTTCGCGACCAGGCCCTCGCGGGTGACGACGAAGACGATCAGGGTGTCGCCCTCGCCGTAGTACTCGAGCAGGGTTTCGTCCGCTGCGAGCCGCTGCTGCACCTCGCTTGCCCGCACGCTGGGGACGCTGAGCAGCGACGACAGTTCGGCCGAGTCGCCCGCCAGCGTCTGCAGCGCGGCGGCGCTCGCCTNNTCTCGGCCTTGAGGTCCTCGAGCTGGCTGCTGAAATAGGCGCGATCGAAGCGCTCGCGCGCGGCGGCGAGGCGTCCTCCGATCGTCGCGCCGCCCGCCTGCCTGGACGCCAGCACGTCGACCAGCGCCCGCGCCTTGGCGCGCTCGGCGTACTCGAAGGCCTCCGCATGGCGCCCGGCAGCGACCAGTTGCGCGACCAGCACGCGGTAGACCTCGCCCTTGTCCGAGGCGTAGCCCATCCGCCCGGCCTCGGAGTCGAGCGCGGCGCGCTCCTTCTCGAGGATGTCGACCGCGGCCTGCAGATGGGTGATCGCGGTCGCCGCCTCGCCCCGGCGCAGCGCCAGCAGGCCGAGGCGGTGATGCGCCACGCGGACCAGCCCGAGCGGGATCAGCCGCTGGCCGGCGAGGGCCAGGATCTCTTCATAGCTCCGGGCGGCCTCGTCGTGCAGGCCGGCCTCGTAGGCGCAGTACGACTGGTAGCGCAGCCATTCCACCGCCTGCAGCTGCTGCATGCGGCTGATGTCGCCGCCGTAGAGGGCGTCGAGCGGCAGCTTGAGCAGGGACAGCAGGCCGACGTCGGTGTGCTTCAACAGCGAGGACTCCGCCACCTCCGCATGGCAGCGCGCGTAGTCGCCGCGCGCCCAGTGGACGTAGGCCTTGCCGAGCGCACGCGATCTCAGGCTGAACGCCGCGGTCAGGGTGTTGAGGCCGTGGGCCGACTCGCTCTCCTCGAGGAAGCGGGCGACGTTCTCCGACAGGCCGCCGTTCGCCTTCTGCGCCTTGACGAGGATCGGCATCGCCATCGACTTCAGGAAGTAGGCCGTTTCCTTGTCCGTCGATAAGGTGAGTGCGGCCGATTCGCGGTCGAACACCGGCTGCAGGTTGTCGATGACCTCCGCGTAGCGCCCCTGTTCGAGCAGGAACTCGTTCATGCGGACCGACAGGATCGCCTCCTGGCGCCCGAAGCCGCGCTCGTGCTGAGGCATGACCATCGAGCGGATGGTTTCGCTGTCCTTCGTCTTCAGCGCGCGGGTGACGGCGTTCTGCGGTCCGCTGCTGCGCTCGGCCACGTAGGCCTCGAGCGCCTCGCGGTTGGCGCGCGAGAGCGCCTTGAAGGCGTCGATGCAGCGCACCGCATTGTGCTGGTCGCTGACCTGCATCAGCCCGTCGCAGAAGGCCGCCGCGTACACGCGCTGGGGGGCGGGGGTGGCGGCCGTCTTGTGCTCGAAATAGGTCTCGAGGGGCTTGCCGGAGGCATGGAAGCGCTCGACCTCGCCGAGCGGGTCCCACGCCCAGGCGGGCTCGCTGTGCGGGTTCGGTGCCACCGTCGCGCACGCGGCGAGGGTGAGGGAGGCGCCCACGAGCAGGGCGCAGTGGCGAAGACGCATTCCGGGTCTCTCTTGGTTGGCGGGTGGGGCGGCGCGGCAGGCGGGCGGAAAGCGGGCCCGATCGGGGCCGGCCGGCATGGAGAGTAGGGCGAGCGGCGCGGCCAGCGATGGGCGGGCGCACGCCGAGCGTGCAGTTTTCAACACCGGACGCGAATAAGGTGCAGTGCGGCTCCCGTTCGCGGGCCATGAGCACGACATAATGGCGGCGCCGTTTCGCCGCCTGCCCACGCGAAGCGTCGAACACCTGCGTGGAGGAGACGATGCGGATCCCTGTCCTTGTGCTTGCACTCAGCCTGCTGGGCTGTTCCCCCCTTGCGATCGACCCGGTGAGCCCGCAGCAGCTGGCGGAATTCCAGCGCTACAACGAGGAGGGCGCCCGCCTGCGCGGCGAGTTCGAGCGGCTGCGCGATCTCGGCCGTGTGGAAGAGGCGGAGGCCGCCGCCCGGCTGCTCGAGCAGCATGAGCGGACGATGCCGCCCGCCCTGCGCGCGGCGGTCCAGCGCAGCGGCGTGAGCGTGCCCGGGAACGCCTGGTCGGTGGCGAAGCAGGCGGCGCTCGAGCGCGCCCTCGCCCAACTCGAGCCCGAGCGGCCCGCACCGCTGTTCGTCCAGCCGGAGCAGATGGTGGGCGAGGCGGAGACCGTTTCCGACGAAGGCAAGCTCGTGCTTGCGCAAAACCAGCGGGTCCTGCTGGTCGAGGCGGCCGTTGCCGGGCAGGCGCAGGACTGGGCCACCGCCGAAGCCAGGTTCGAAGCGGCGCGCGCGCTCGGCGCCTCGCCGCACATCAGCCTTGCGCGCGGCGACCTCGAGGCGAAGCGGGGGCGGCTGGAGGTCGCGCTGGGGCATTATCAGCGCGCCGAGCGCGAGGCAGCCGAATCCGCCGGGCCGCGCTCGGCGTTGATCGCGCCGGCGCTCTGGCGCCAGGCCGATGTGCTGATGCGACAGGGCGAGCGCAAAGCCGCCGTCGCCCTCAACGAGCGGGCGCTGGGCGTGCTCGACGCGGCCGCGCCGGATTATCCGAGTGCGCTCAACAATCTCGGCGTGGCCCAGCATGGGGCGGGCGAGCTGGGAGCGGCGGCGCGCAGCTACGAGGCCGCGATCGCGGCGCTGCAGGCGCGCGAGCCGGCGCGCCGCTTCGAGTTCCACCGCGTGCTGTCCAACCTCGGGCTGGCGCAATGGCAGCAGGGCGAGCCCGCGCGCGCGCTCGAGCGCTTCCGCGCGGCGCTGCGCGAGCGCGGGGCGGAGGAGACCACCTATCCTCGCTGGGAGAGCGAGCGGGCGGCGCTGGCCCGCGCGCAGTCGCTCGCGGTGGAGCTCGACGTGGTGATGAGCCTCGAGCGTCGCCTCGGCTACCCGCCGGGGGCTTCCCTCGGCCTGCAGGCGCTGCTCGAACGCAAGGGCGTGGTCCTCGAGCGGCAGGCGCGCGCCCTCGAGGCGGTGCGGGACAATGCTGCGCGGCGGTCGGCGGCGCCGGGCGGCTTCCTGGGCGGCCTGTTCGGGTCGTCCCGTGATCGGGCCGAGCGTGTGGCGCATGAGGTGAGCGAGTCGAGCGGGGCGTCTTCGGCCGAGCTGCTGGCGGAGTACGAGGCGCTCACCACCGAGCGCGCCGGGCTGCCGCGCGGGGCCGCGGCCACCGAGGCCTCCGGCCAGCGCGCGGCGCTGCTCGACCGCCGCATCGAGGCGCTCAAGGCCGAGATGGCGAGCCGGGGGAGCGTCCGCGAGGACCAGGCTCGCGTGCAGGCGCCCGGTGGCCTGTCGGCGTTCTTTGACGCCCTCACCGGCGACACCGAGCGCATCCGGCAACGGGCGGTCGAGGCCGGCGAGGCGACGCTGGCGGCGCGGCGCGATACCGCCCTGACCGCGAGCGGGGACCTGCTCGCGCGCATCCAGCAGCGCCTGCCGGCGGACGCGGTGCTGCTCGAGTTCGTCCAGCATCGCGCCTTCGACCCGCGCCCCGGCCGCGCGGAGCACGCCCGCTTCGGGCCGGCGCGCATCGGCGCCTACCTGGTCGCCGCGAGCGGTGAGCCGGTGTATCTGGAGCTTGGCGAGGCGGCCGCGCTCGAGAGCAAGATTCGCGCGTTCCGGCACGCGCTGGGGAACGACCAACGCACGCGGATGCGCCAGCTCGGCCGCGAACTCGACGAGGCGCTGATGCGCCCGGTGCGCGCGGCGCTGCAGGGCCAGACCCGGATCTACCTCGCGCCCGACGGCGCCCTCAACCTGCTGCCCTTCGCCGCGCTGGTGGACGCGGAGGGGCGTTATCTACTCGAGCGCCTCAGCTTCAACTATCTGACCAGCGGTCGCGACCTGCTCCTGCTCGGGCGCAACGAGGCCTCGCGCAGCGCGCCGGTGGTGATCGCCAATCCGGACTTCTCGCTCGCCTCGGCCGCCGGCGCGGGCGCCGGGGGCAGCCGCTCGGTCGATTTCAGCCAGGTCCGGTTCTCCCAGCTGCCGGGCACCGAGGCCGAGGCGCGGGCGCTGTCGGCGATCATGCCCGAGGCGATCCTGCTCACCGGGGCGGGCGCGACCGAGACCGCGGCGAAGCGCCTCAGTGGCCCCCGCATCCTCCACGTCGCCAGCCACGGCTTCTTCCTCGACGACCCGGCCGCGGCGCGCAAGGCGCGGGCCGGGCAGGCGACGCCCGCGCGTGTCGAGGACCCGATGCTGCGCTCCGGGCTCGTCTTCGCCGGGGTCAATGGCCTGCGCTCGGGCGAGGACGACGGCGTGCTGACCGCGCTGGAGGTGGCGGCGCTCGATCTGCGCGGCACCCAGCTGGTGGTGCTCTCGGCCTGCGAGACCGGGGTGGGCGAGGTGCGCGCGGGCGAGGGGGTGTTCGGCCTGCGCCGGGCGTTCTCGGTGGCGGGGGCCGAAACCCTGGTGATGAGCTTGTGGGAGGTCGCCGACGAACAGACGGTGGCGCTGATGGATGCCTACTATCGCGCGCTGGCGGGCAAGGCACCGCGCACCGAGGCGCTCAGGCAAGCGCAGCTGGCGCTGCTACGGCAGCCGGACACCGCGTCGCCGTTCTACTGGGCGGCCTTCATTTCGTCGGGCGAATCCGGGCCGCTGCGCTGAGGGCGACGGCGGTCCGAACGGAGAAATTCTTGATGGAGTCGATCACGATGCAGCAGAAATTGAGGCGGCTGGCGGGGGCGCTGCTGGCGCTGGGCTGGCTGGGCGGCGGCGCACTGGTCCAGGCCGGGGCCGGCGAGCCGCAGGCCAAGGACATCGTCCTGTCCAGCCTGAGCGGCCGGGCGGCGACCGCCGAGCCGTCGTCCCGGCAAGCCGGGATGTCGGTCAGCGTGCTGGTGGCGAGCGCAGGCGGCGAGCTGATCCCGCGGGCGACCGACGCGCCGTTCCGGACCGGGGAGCGCTTCCGCCTCCGCGTCCTGCCGACGGTGGACGGGACCCTGGTGATCGCCAACACCAACCCGGCGGGCCTCACCCGGGAGGTGCTCAGGCTGCCGGTGCGGGCCGGCCTCGAGGCGCTGGTGCCGGCCGGGGCGGGCAGCGAGTTCCAGCTCGTCGGCCAGGCCGGCGAAGACGTGCTGCATCTGAGCCTGTATGCCGAGGGTTCGCGCCTGCCGCCGGAGGGCGAGGCGGGCGCGGGCGCGAAGGATATCCGGCTCGTGACCCAATCCACCAGCGACGCCTCCTACGTGGTCGGCGACGTTGACGAGCCGCTCTACACGCGCATGGTCGTGCGCCACTGATCGCCCGGAGTTCCTTATGACCCCTACGATGAAGAAGTCCCTCACCGCCGTCCTGTGCGCGCTGAGCCTGGCCGCGCCGCCGGCGTTCGCCGAGGAGGCGCCGACGGCCGAGCCCAAGCTCGCCCCCTTCGTCTGGGCCGCGGTCAGCGCGGCCGGGCAGATGGCCTTCCCGGCCTTCCTGAACTGGATCACCGACGGCCGCGGCGGCGCCTCCGCGGAGGGGCGGCCGCAGCCGGCGGCGCCCGCGGGCCCGGCGATCGCGCCGCACAGCTTCCAGCCTTTCGGCGAGGTGCGCGCCGACATGCGTCCCGGGGCGGCGTTTCTCACCGCGCTCGGCAACGTCGTCGCCAACGCCGTGGTCGGCACCCCCGAGCCGGTGTCGAACCAGGTCATCCTCGGCCAGCCCGACATCCCGCTCGCGCTCGGGGCGGACGGCCGGCCCAACTACCAGGGCATGCATCTCGCGCTTGCCGAGGCGGATCGCGCTGGCGACGGGCTGCGCTTTCGCGCGGTCGGCGCCGGCTTCGAGACCGGCGAACGCTTCAAGCTGCGGCTGGTGTCCACCTTCGATGCGGTGGTGGTGATCGACAGCGTCAACCCGGCCGGCGTGCGCCGCCGCCTCTACCCGGCCGCCGGCGGCGGCGACGAGGTGGTCGTGCTCAAGGCCGGCCAGCCGGCGCTGCTTCCGCTGGCGCAGGAGCAGTACTTCGAGTTCGCCGGCCAGACCGGCGAGGAGCGCCTGCTGGTGACGGTGCGCGACCCGCGCGCGGGCGGGCAGGCGCTCACCGACCAGCCGATCTACCGGCAGGACACCGAGTGGGGCAGCAATTTCCTGCAGCTCGTGCCGCCGGACAGCTTCGCCGGTTTCACCCAGGCCTTGCGCCTGAACCATGTCGCCGCACGGCATTGAGCACGGAGATAGAACGATGATGGGCATCCTCTCCCGCAGCTGCGCGAGCCTCGCGCTCGCCGCCGCGCTCGGCCCGCTCGGTTCGGCCTGGGCGGGCACCCATGGCCTGATCCTGGCCATCGCGGACTATCCCGGCCCCGCCGCGCTCCCCGGGGTCAAGCACGACGTCGAGCTGGCGCGCAGGATGGCGGCCTCAATGGGCGTGCCGGCGCGCCAGCTCACCGTCGTCGAGGACGGCGAGCTGCACCTGGCCGGCCTGCGCGCGACGCTGGACGGCTTCGCGCAGACCATCCGCGCCGGCGACGAGGTGTTCCTCTACTTCTCCGGTCATGGCGGCCGCATGGAGGTGCAGCGGCTCGGCGAGGCGACGCCGCAGTGTGCCGAGTCCTTCGTGTCGGCCGACCTCGAGTTCTTCATGGACAAGGAGTTCAACGCCTGGCTGGAGGCGCTGTCGAAGAAGGCGGCGAAGATCGTCGTCTTCGCCGACGCCTGCCACTCCGGCGGGGTGGCGTCGGCGAAAACCCTGACCAGGGGCGCCGCCGCATCCGACTGGCGGCCCAAGACCCTGGCCAAGACCGGTGCCGAGCAGGTCGGCCATTGCGAGCCGGTGAATCTCGCCAAGACCGTCGTGCTCACCCGCTCCCTGCGCAGCAACGTGGTCTACGTCGCCGCGTCGCGCGACGACGAGGTGGCCTGGGCCACCGCGCGCGGCAGCGCCGCCTCGATGGCATGGACCGCGTGCCTCGCCCAGGGCGGCGTGGATCGTGACGGCAGCGGCGGGGTGACGGCCGAGGAGCTGCGCCGGTGCGCGCAGGCGTGGATCGACGACAACGGCTTCGATCAGCATCTCGAGCTGATCGGCAACCAGCACATGGTGCTGGGCTTCGACTCCGCGTCCCCGGCCGGCGCCGGTTCGTGGCCCCCGGCGAGCGCGCCTCAGGCGCAGGCGGGCGCGCTGACCGCGATGTTCGACGACCTGCTTCACAACGGTGACCCGAAACGCAGCGTGAGCGTGCGCCCGGTGCGCGAAGAGGTGGTGATCGGGCGCGATCCGGTGGAGTTCGACATCAGCACCTCGGAGCCCGGCTACCTCTATCTCCTATACATGGGCAGTGACGGCAAGACCGTCGATCTGCTGTTCCCGAACAAGCTCGACCAGAGCAACTACCTGGCGGCCGGCACGCATCGCTTCCCGCGGGCGCACTGGCGCGTCACCGCCGGCGGGCCGGTCGGCACCGACCGCGTGCTGGCGATCGTGTCGCCCGTCCAGCGCAACTTCCAGAACCTCGCGGCGGGCGAGCTGGGGCCGTTCTCGATGCTGGTCGAGGGCGGCGACGCCAAGGGGCTGCGGAACCTGTCGATCGAGGCGCTGCAGCCGTCGGCGCCGAGCGCGTCGAACTGCGCCACGCGCAACCTGTCGATCTCCGCCAATCAGCGCGATTGCGTCAGCGCCTACGGGGCCGCGAGCGCGAGTCTGCGCGAGGTCAGGTGAGGGATGCGCCCCCACGCCGGCGCGCACGCGGCTCAATGTTTCGGAATCAAAAGATGAGAACCAGGCTGAATTCGCTGCTCGCAACCCTTCTGCTGGCCCTCGCGCCGGCCCACGCCGGCCTGCCCGAGGCCGGCCCGACGACCGAGGACATCATCGAGGCGCTGTCCGCGCCGGCCCGGCCCTCGGGCCGGCGCGGCTTCAAGCCGACGGCGGCGCCCGACCGCTCGACCAATGCCTGCGCCGATCCGGGCGGGCCGGTGTCGGCGGCGCAGGCGCGGCGCAACCTCAACGTGGTCCCCTACGCCGGCAGCGCCGCCGCCGGACTCGACCTCGACGTGCGCTTCGCGGTGAATTCGGACACGATCGAGGCCGGCAGCCTGGGCGTCCTCGCGCGTCTGGCCGAGGCCTTGAACGCGCCCGCGCTGAGCGGGGTGCAGGTCGCGATCGCGGGGCACACCGACCGCCAGGGCGGCCACGAGCACAACCTGAAGCTGTCGTGCGCGCGCGCGATCTCGGTGAGGAACTGGCTGATTCGACAGGGCGTCGAGGCCGAACGCCTGGGCGCCTACGGCTTCGGCCCCGACCGCCCGCTGGAGGCGGACCGGCGGGTCTCGGAGGCGAACCGCCGCGTCGAGATCCGGCGCGCGAACTAGCGTCCCGGCCTGGCTTCGGGCCCGCCCGCAGCCGGCGCGCTCACATCCCCTTCGCCTCGTCGTGCGAGGCGGCGTCACGGCTCGCACGCAGGTCGCGGTACACCGCGGCGCGCATGATCAGCATCGACACCACCGGCGCGGTCATCAGCACGAAGGCGGCGATCAGCAGCTCGTGGATCACCAGGCGCGACTGCGCCACGCTGAAGTACAGCATCGAGGCGACCAGGATGCAGCCGGCGCCGAGGGTCACCGTGATCGCCGGGCCGTGGATGCGCTGGTAGAAGCTCTGCAGCCGAAACAGGCCGAGCGCGCCGATCACCGCGATCAGCCCGCCGAGCACGAGCAGGAAGGCGACCGGCAGGGCGGCCCACCACGGCAGGCTGGCGGCGAAGTTCATTCGATCACCTCGCCGCGCATCAGGAACTTGGCGAGCGCGATCGTCGACACGAAGCCGAGCAGGGCGATGATCAGCGCGGCCTCGAAATAGATGTCGCTGCCGTGGCGGATGCCGAGCATCAGCGCCAGCAGCATCACGCACATCCACAGCGTGTCCAGCGCCAGCACGCGGTCCTGCGCGCTGGGGCCGAGCAGCAGGCGCAGGGTGCACAGGATCATCGCCAGCACCACGCAGGCCAGGGCGAAGAGGATCGCCGCCGACAGCAGCGTCGCGGTCGTCATGTCCGGTCTCCTTCGGGTTGCGGTCGGTGCGTCTCGAACACCTCGATGATCGGCTGTTCGTAACGCGTCTTGATGGTGTCCACCCACCACTGCTCGTCGTGCAGGTCGAAGACGTGCAGCAGCAGCTCGTGCCGCTCGGGCAGGATCTCCACCCACACCGTGCCCGGGGTCGAGTTGATCAGGCAGGACAGCAGGGCCAGCCCGTGCGGGCTGCGCAGCTCGAGCGGCACCCGGATGAACTGCGAATTCACCTGCTCGGAGCGGCGCAGCAGGATGATCCCGCTGACGTTGAAGCAGGAGCGCACGATCTCGATCGCCGACAGCCACAGCAGCCGGAACAGCGCGAACGGGCGGCCGAGGCGGGCGTGGCCGTGGGGCTGCAGCGGGCGCGCGAGCAGCGGGGCGACGACCGCGAGCGCGCCGCCGAGCAGCAGGTGGCCCGGTGCGACGCTCTGGTTGAGGAGCAGCCAGGTCAGCAACAGGCTCGCCGACAGCAGCGGCGAGGGCAGCCAGCGCTTCATCGCCCCACCTCCGCGGCCGGTGCGCGCAGCACCGGCGGCTCGCCGAGCACCCGCGCCTGGTAGTCGGCCCCGCGCGAGAGGCCGTCGACGGTGCGGCCGAGATAGTCGAACACCGTGCCCGCCTGCAGCGTGAGCAGCACGCACAGCAGCACCAGCGCGCTCACCGGCGCGGCCTCCGAGACCTGCAGCCGCGGCGGCGTCACCGCCCCCGAGGCCCAGAAGATGCGAACGCCCAGCCGCATCAGGGCGATGATCGCCGCCAGGCCGGAGAGGATGATCAGCGCGATCAGCAGCCAGGTGCTGGCCGGCACCCCGCCGGGGGTGGCCGCGGCGCCCGCCAGCATGGCGTGAAAGAGGCTGAACTTGGCGACGAAGCCCGACAGCGGCGGCATGCCGCTGATGACCAGCGCGCAGGCGGCGAAGCTCAGGCCGAGGAAGGCCAGCGTGCCCGGGATGCCGACCCCGACCGGGTCCTCCGGCTTGTCCTCGATGGCGAAGGCCTCCATCGTGATCGCGATCAGCGCCGCGCCGGGCGGGCGGATGCGCTCGGCGAGCTCGATCAGCAGCATGAAGGCCGCCATCGCCAGCGTCGAACCGAGCAGGTAGTACAGCCCCGAGGCGAGCACGGCGTCGCCGGCATGGCCGATCACCGCCAGCAAGGTGCCCGAGGACACGATCGCGCCGAAGCCGGCCACGCGCCCGCCGTCCTCGCTCGCGAGCATGCCGATGGCGCCGAACAGCACGGTCGCCATGCCGCCCACGGTCAGCGCGGCGAAGCCGAAGCCGGCGAGCGCGCCGGCGCCGTCCGCGCCGCCCTCGCCGAACACCGCGAGCCACACCCGCAGCACCGCATAGACGCCGACCTTGGTCATCAGCACCAGCATCGCCCCCACCGGCGCCGAGGCCGAGGCGTAGGTGGTGGGCAGCCAGAAACCGAGCGGCCACATCGCGCCCTTGGTGAGGAAGGCGAGCGCCAGCACCACGGCGCCGATGCGCAGCAGCCAGGCGTCCTGCGCGCCGAGGGTGGCGACCCGGCCGCCGAGGTCGGTGATGTTGAGGGTGCCGGCCGCGGCGTAGATCAGCGCCACGCCGATCAGGAACAGCAGCGAGGCGACCAGGTTGACCGCGACGTACTGCATGCCGGCCTGGATGCGGCGCAGGTTGTAGCCGTGCAGCACGAGGCCGTAGGAGGCGGCCAGCATCACCTCGAAGAACACGAAGAGGTTGAACAGGTCGTTGGTGAGGAAGGCGCCGTTGAGGCCCATCAGCAGGAACTGGAACAGCGAGTGGAAGCTCACCCCGACCCGGTCCCAGCGCTGCGCCGAGAACACCAGCACCGCGAGCGCGATCGTCGCGGTGAGCACCAGCATGAGCGCGGCGAGGCGGTCGACCATCAGCGCGATGCCGAAGGGCGCGGCCCAGTTGGCGGCGAGATAGACGCCGATCCCGTCCGGCCAGTGTTCGCCGTCGGCCAGCAGCAGCAGGGCGACCGCCACCGCCCACAACAGCACGCCGCTCGCCAGGCTGAAGGCGAACTTCAGCGTGTGACGCTTCTGGTTGACCGGGATCAGCAGCGCGCCCACCAGCAGCGGCAGCAGCACGGGCACCACGATCAGGTGTTGCAGCCAGGGCAGCGGGCTCATTCGCGCGGCTCCTCGCCATCGACGTGGTCGCTGCCGGTGAGGCCGCGCGCGCCGATCATCATCACCAGGTAGAGCGCGGTGGTGGCGAAGCCGATCACGATCGCGGTGAGCACCAGGCCCTGCGGCAGCGGATCGGCGAACTGCGCGGGATCGACATCCGGCAGCGGCGTGATCGGCGGCTTGTCCACCCACAGCCGGCCCATGGCGAAGATGAAGATGTTCACCGCGTACGACATCAGCATCAGGCCGATGATGAGCTGGAAGGTCCGCGGGCGCAGGATCAGCCAGATGCCGGACGCGAACACCACCCCGACCGCGATCGCGATCACCATTTCCATCAGATCGTCCTCCCGCCGCCGGCCGCCTGCCTGTCTTGCGCCGCATCCTCGCCGGGCAGCCGGTGGCCGCGCAGCGACTGGTGCGCGAGCGCCACCAGCATCAGGATCGTGGTGCCGACCACCACGGTGAACACCCCGAGGTCGAAGACGAAGGCGCTCGGCAGATGCAGCTCGCCCACCAGCGGCCAGGTCACGTGGGCGGTGTGGGTGGTGAGGAAGGGGTGGCCGAACAGCCAGGCCCCGAGGCCGGTGGCGCAGGCGAGCACCAGGCCGAAGCCGAGCCAGCGGTGCGGCCGCAGGCTCAGGTGGGATTCCACCCACACCGTGCCGGCCAGCATGTACTGCACCAGGATCGCCACCGCGAAGATCAGGCCGGCGACGAAGCCGCCGCCCGGCAGGTTGTGGCCGCGCATGAAGAAGTACACCGCGATCACGCCCATGAAGGGCAGCAGCAGGCGCAGATAGATGCCGGCGACCATCAGGTAGCCGCTGTCGGCCTGCTCGGCCGGGGTCTGGCCGCGTGCCGGATCGGCCTCGTTGCGCTGCTGCGCCGGGATCCCGGCGCTCTCGGGCGCGGGGCGGAAGCGGCGCAGCAGGGCATAGACGGTGAGCGCGACGACCGCGAGCACGGTGATCTCGCCCAGGGTGTCGAAGCTGCGGAAGTCCACCAGCAGGACGTTGACCACGTTGCTGCCGCCGCCGCCCTCGAGCGCGTTGAGCAGGAAGAAGTCGGCGATCGTGTCCGAGGCCGGGTGCACCAGCACCGCGTAGGTGAGGGCGGCGATCGCGACGCCGCCGGCGACCGCCACCAGCAGGTCGCGCGCGCGCCGCAGCGAGGCGCGCGACAGCGGCGCCAGCGGCGCCCGGGCGGCCTCGATGCGCGGCGGCAGCCAGCGCAGGCCGAGCAGGATCAGCACCGTGGTGACCGTCTCCACCATCAGCTGGGTGAGCGCCAGGTCGGGGGCGGACAGCCACAGGAAGGTCGCCGCGGTGACGATGCCGGTGCCGCCCACCAGGGCGAGCGCCGCCAGGCGGTGGTACTTCGCCATCCATGCCGCGGCGATCGCGCAGGCGCCGCCAATCGCCCAGATCGCGGCGAACAGCGGATCGAAACCCGGCAGCGGGATCCGCGTCCAGGCGGGCGGCGTGCCCGCGAGCAGGAGCGGCAGCACCAGCAGCGCGATCATCATCATCAGCAGCTGCGGCTGCAGCCGGGTGGTGCCGAGGCGCGCGAGCAGCCAGCCCGCCGCGCGCGTGAGCTGCAGCATCGTCGTCTCGAAGGCCTGGGCGCCGCTGAAGCGGTGGAGCAGCGGCACCTGCTCGCGGCGCTGGAGGTCGAAGTGGCGCCGCAGCACCACGTAGAGCAGCACGCCGCCCGCGAGCGCGATCACGCTCATCAGCAGCGGCAGGTTGAAGCCGTGCCAGACGGCGAGGTCGTAGTCCGGCGCGTCCGCGCCCAGGGTGGCGGCGACCGCGATCTCGAGCACCGGCCCGATGCTGAGGCCGGGCGCCACGCCCACCACGAGGCAGGTCAGCACCAGCAGCTCGACCGGGAAGCGCATCCAGCGCGGCGGCTCGTGCGGGTCGCGCGGCAGGGGCTCGGTCGGCGTGCCGAAGAAGATCGAGATGAAGCGCAGCGAATAGGCCACGCTGAACATGCCCATCGCCACCGCGGCGACCGACATCCACCAGTTGCGCGCGCCGCCGACGTTGAGCGTCTCGGCGAAGAACATCTCCTTCGACAGGAAGCCGTTGAGCAGCGGCACCCCCGCCATCGCCGCGCTGGCGACGATCGCCAGGGTGGCGGTCACCGGCAGCTTGCGGCGCAGGCCGCGCAGCAGACGCAAATCGCGCGTGCCCGATTCGTGGTCGATGATGCCGGCGGCCATGAACAGCGAGGCCTTGAAGGTGGCGTGGTTGAGGATGTGGAAGATCGCCGCCACCATCGCCAGCGGCGTGCCGATGCCGATCAGCACCGTGATGAGCCCGAGATGGCTGATCGTCGAGTAGGCCAGCAGGCCCTTGAGGTCGTGCTGGAAGATCGCGATGAAGGCGCCGAGCAGCAGGGTGCACACCCCGGCGCCGCCGACGATCCAGGTCCATTCCGGGGTGCCCGCCAGCGCCGGCCACAGCCGCGCGAGGAGGAACACGCCGGCCTTCACCATGGTCGCCGAGTGCAGGTAGGACGACACCGGGGTGGGCGCGGCCATCGCGTGCGGCAGCCAGAAGTGGAAGGGGAACTGCGCGCTCTTGGTGAGCGCGCCGAGCGCGATCAGCACCAGCGCGGGGAGGTACAGGCCGTCGCCGCGGATGCGGTCGCCGGCCGCGAGCACCGCGTCGAGATCGTAGCTGCCGACGATGTGGCCGAGCACCAGCACGCCGGCGAGCAGGCACAGGCCGCCGGTCGCGGTCACGGTGAAGGCCATGCGCGCGCCGCGGCGGGCGTCGGCGCGGTGGTGCCAGTAGCCGATGAGCAGGAAGGAGGTGAGGCTGGTGAGCTCCCAGAACACCACCAGCTGCACCAGGTTGCCCGACAGCACCACGCCCAGCATCGAGCCCATGAAGGCGAGCAGGAAGGAGAAGAAGCGCGGCACCGGGTCGTCGGGCGACATGTAGTAGCGCGCGTACAGCACCACCAGCAGGCCGATCGCGAGCACCAGCATGGTGAACACCCAGGCCAGGCCGTCGACCCGCAGCACGAAGGCGAGGCCTTTCGCCGGCAGCCAGGCGAACTCCTCGCGCAGCACCTCGCCGGCGGCCATCTCGGGGTAGAGCGCGCCGGCGACGACGAGGCCGTAGGCCGCCACCGCGATCGCCAGCCAGGACTCGTGGTTGCGGGCGCTCTGCGGCATCAGCGCCGCCAGCAGGCTGCCGGCGAAGGGGACGAGGACGAGGGAGGCGAGCAGCATCGGAGCGCGGATCGGACGGCGGGTCGGTTCGTTGCGGGCGGGTTGGGGGTGTCGTGTGGGTGCGTCGCCTCCGCGCGAGCGGCCGGCGGCGGCTCGCAAGAGTAACACAGCAACTTTGATGCCAGTATGAGGACGGCGCCCGCGCGGCGCGCCCGCTGCGCGCGAATCCCGGTCGGGTTCGCCGCAGCCGTGCCGGCTTGCGCTACGCTGCCTGGCGGCGCCCCGCCGAACGCGGCGACGGGCCTCAGGCTTTCACCGGAGCGGCCGGCGCGGGCGCTCCCAAGCGGAGGACAAGGATGATGAACGGGACTCTGAAGGGAAGGTCGGCGGTGGTGACCGGATCGACCAGCGGCATCGGCCTCGGCATCGCGCGCGCGCTCGCCGGCGCCGGTGCGAACGTGATCCTCAACGGCCGCAGCGAGGCGGCAGAGGTGGAGGCGCTGCGCGCCGGGCTCGAGGCCGAGCACCGGGTGAGGGTCGGCTATCTGCGCGCGGACATGTCGGAGGGCGCGCAGGTGCGCGAGCTGATCGCGCGGGCGCAAGCCGACCTGGGCGCGGTGGACATCCTGGTCAACAACGCCGGCATCCAGTTCGTGTCGCCGATCGAATCGTTCCCGGAGGCGAAGTGGGACGCCATCCTGGCGATCAATCTGTCGTCGAATTTCCATGCGATCCGCGCCGCGCTGCCGGGCATGAAGGCGCGCAACTGGGGGCGCATCATCAACGTGGCCTCGGCGCACGGCCTGGTGGCCTCGCCGTTCAAGTCGGCCTATGTCGCCGCCAAGCACGGCGTGGTCGGGCTCACCAAGGCGGTCGCCCTCGAGCTTGCCGAGACCATGGTGACCTGCAACGCGATCTGCCCGGGCTACGTGAAGACGCCGCTGGTCGAGGGCCAGATCGCCGATCAGGCCCGGGCGCACCAGATGTCCGAGGAGGCGGTGGTGCGCGAGGTGATTCTCGAGGCCCAGCCCTCCAAGCGCTTCGTGGAGGTCGAGGAGCTGGGCGCGCTCGCGGTCTTCCTGTGCTCGCCGGCGGCGGCCTCGATCACCGGCGCTGCGCTGGCGGTCGATGGCGGGTGGACGGCGAAGTGAGGCGCTGACGCCGGCGCGCCCCGGCTCGGCGCGCCGGGGCGAGGGCGGCCGCCTCAGCTTTTGTTCGCGAGCGCCACGAAATCGTGCTTTTCCATCAGCCAGGAGACCGCGAAGCCGGCCACCAGGCCCCAGAAGGCGGCGCCGATGTTGAGCAGGCTGATGTCGGCGACGGTGACCAGCAGGCTGATCAGCGCACCCAGGGTGAACTTGCCGCCGGCGAAGGAGCCCATGAAGGCGCCCTGCAGCACGCGCAGCATCGCCAGGCCGCCGAGCACCATGATGAACTCGGCCGGGGTGGCGAGCATGAGGCCGGTGAAGGTCGGCGCCATGAGGCCGAACAGCACGCCGAAGGCGCCGAACACGAGGGCGGCGGTGTATTGCCGCTCGAGCTTGCCCGAGGAGGTCAGCAGCGCGTTGCTCGGCCCGGTGAGGCAGGTGCTGACGGCGCCGACCGCGGCGCTGAGGGCGGCGCCGATGCCGCAGGCCACCGCGATGGTATTGACCGGCGGCTCGTGCTTGGCGGTCTTGAGCACCGCGACGCCCTGGCCGTTCTGCACCACCAGCACGGTGATCGCGAGCGGCACCACCAGCTCGACCAGGGCCGCCACCGACCACACCGGCGCCTGCACCACCGGCGCGGCGAAGGCGAAGCTGCCGATGCCGGCGGTGTCGAGCTGGCCGAGCGCGCCGACCGCGACCGCGCCCACCAGGAGGGCGCCGATCACCGGCGGGATGCGCTTGCCCAGCGCCGAATTGGCCGACAGCAACAGGAAGGCGATGACCATCGGCGCGGCGATCGCGACGTTGCTGTGCAGCGCGCGCACCAGGTCGAGGCCGAAGCGCAGGAACACGCCCGCCACCATGCCCATCACGATCGGCATCGGCAGCGAGGACATCAGGCGCCTGACCCAGCCGGTGGCGCCCATCACCAGGATCAGCGCGCTGGTGGCGTAGAAGGCGCCGATCACCTCGGCGAAGCTCAGGTGCTGCAGCGCCGGGCCCACCAGCACCGTGCCCGGGATGGTCCACGCGAAGCCGAGCGGCGACTTGTAGCGCCAGCTCATCGCGATCGTGACCAGGCCGTTGATGAAGAACACCCCGAACACCCAGGAGGCGAGCTCGGCGTCCGACAGGCCGCCGCGGGTGCCCACCGAGAGGATGATCGCGAGCGGCCCGGTGGCCGAGAAGATGAAGGCGATCAGGCCGTTGGCGAAATACGTCAGGCCCGAGTCGGCGAGGATCTGGCGCAGCGAGGGGGCGCGCACGCTGGGACGTTCAAGATGGGAAATCACGTGGGGTTCTCGACGGTTGGCGTTGTTTTGAGGGGGCGTTGGCTGGCAGCCTGCACGCGCCCCGGCACGTTCAGCGCGCATCTTAAGTTCTTACATTGTTCAAAAGAACAGGGATGCGTTGAATTCAGTGTTCGTGAAATCCGAATGATTCGGCCCGCTCGGGGGCTTCAGCCGCCGCCGCGCGCCGGCTTGCGCTTGCGCTCGGCGCGCGCGCCGGCTTTCTGCGCCGGACGGCCGCCGAGCTCGGCCTGCTCCAGCCACAGCAGGGTGTCGGTCCAGGTCAGGAAGTGTTCCAGATAGCCGGGCGAGATCGCGCGCATTTGCTTGACCGCCTGCAGCACGAGGAAGTGCGAGTTGAGCGGGCCGGCATTGGCTGGCGCCTGCGCCAGCGCGCGCGACAGCTTGCGCTCGACGCCGAGGCGCGTCCAGGTGGCGCGGAAGTAGTCGAGCTCCTGCAGCGCGCCGCCCGCGTCGCCCTCGCCGCGGCGCGAACGCGCGCGGATGTGGGCGAGCAGCGCGGCGAGGGGCGATGCGTCCGCGGGCCCCGCCCCGGTGGGGCCGCTCATGCGCCGGCGTGCGCCGCGCGGGCGGTCTTCGGCACCGGCGCCATCTCCACCCGGCGGTTGCGCGAGCG